>ERZ1047472.666-NODE-666-length-29779-cov-16.345176_pt1 | contig 29779 bp, 26 predicted proteins | sample MGYA00383095_ERZ1047472 | MGnify/ENA primary metagenome ERZ1047472 (study PRJEB29581, sample SAMEA5548365) | metagenome | biome: marine; feature: coastal; material: water | depth 1 m | study: Short-term variability in the microbial, nano- and picoplankton... | reverse complement strand
ACGATGAAATACTAATAAACGAAGTAGCTCCAAGGCCTCACAACTCAGGACACCAAACAATTGAAGCAAGTTACACTTCTCAATTTGAGCAGCACCTGAGAGCTATCCTAGGAATGCCCTTAGGCAGTACCAAAAATAAGCTAAGTGGTGTTATGGTTAATTTGGTAGGAGCTGAAAATCATCATGGAGAAGTCGTTTATAAAAATATTGAGAGAATAATGGAAATGGACGGAGTAACTCCACATATTTATGGCAAAACAGAAACACGACCCTTTAGAAAAATGGGTCATGTGACTGTTGTTCATTCTAATATCGAAAATGCGAGAGCAATAGCAGAAAAAGTAAAAAATTCAATCAAAGTAATAAGCAAATAATATGGTACAAGTAGGAATTATTATGGGAAGTGACAGCGATATGCCTGTCATGAAAGAAGCAATTACAGTCTTAGAAGGCTTTGATATCCAAATAGAAATTGATGTTGTCTCTGCGCATCGAACACCTGAAAAGCTCTTTGAATATGGGTCTAAAGCGCATGAGCGTGGACTAAAAGTGATCATAGCTGGGGCTGGTGGAGCAGCTCATTTACCAGGGATGGTTGCCGCATTAAGTCCCTTACCTGTTATTGGAGTTCCTATAAAATCAAGTAATTCTATAGATGGTTGGGACTCTATCCTTTCTATACTACAAATGCCAGGCGGAGTGCCTGTCGCAACAGTTGCTTTAAATGGCGCCAAAAATGCTGGAATCCTAGCCGCACAAATCATTGGAGCTTCTGACAAATGTGTATTAGACAAACTTTTAGTATACAAAAAAGGTTTGAAAACGAAAGTACTAGAAGCTTCTAAGAAAATAAATAGATAAACACTCCATCCCAAATAATTTATATGAGTTTATTAAATAAACGTTTTGAAACGCCATACAACACGGCGCCATTTTCAAACATCAAAACTGAAGACTTTTTACCTGCATTTGTAAAAGCTATTAAGGTTGCTAATATTGAAATTGCCAAAATAACAGACTCAAAAGAAACTCCCACTTTCAAAAATACTATTGAAGCCTTAGACTATTCTGGGGAATCATTAGATCGAATTTCCAGTATTTTCTTCAATTTAAATGCAGCAGAAACAAATGAAAGAATTCAAAAAATAGCTCAAGAAGTCTCACCATTATTAACCGATTTTTCTAATGATATAGCTTTAAACAGTCCTCTTTTTGAACGTGTTAAATTAGTTTATAATACCAGGAAAACACTTAATTTATCTGAAGAACAGAAAATACTCTTAGAAAAAAAATATAAAGGGTTTTCTAGAAACGGAGCCAACCTTGGTAAGAAAGATAAAGAAACACTTAGAGAGATTGACAAAGAACTAAGTAAACTAAAACTCAGTTTTGGAGAAAATATTTTAGCCGAAACCAACCGATATGAGCTTTTAATAACAGATCAATCGGACCTTGATGGATTACCAGATGGGGCCATTGAAGCTGCCAAACAAACCGCCGTAGAAAAAAACAAAAAAGGGTGGCTCATCAATTTAGATTATCCGAGCTATATTCCTTTTATGACGTATTCCAAAAAAAGAGCTTTACGAAAGGAGCTTGCATTAGCTTTTGGAAGAAAAGGATTTCAAAATGATGCGTTAGATAATCAAGAAATCGTTTTGAGAATAGCCCAGTTACGTTTTAAAAGGGCAAAACTTTTAGGTTACAACACACACGCTCATTTTGTGTTAGAAGAACGAATGGCTAAAACACCCAAAAACGTTTGTGACTTTTTGGAAGATCTTTTGGAAAAAGCGCTGCCTGCTGCAAAAAAAGAATTTCAAGAACTGGAATCCTTTGCAAAGAGAACAGAAGGTATCAATCGTTTGGAAAAATGGGACAGTGCTTATTACTCAGAGAAATTAAAAAAAGAACATTATAACTTTGATAACGAACAGTTAAAGCCTTATTTTAAATTAGAAAACGTTATCAAAGGTGCTTTTAAAGTAGCTCATAAACTATTTGGTTTAAACTTTATTGAAACAAATGATATTGAGGGCTATCACAAGGATGTGATAACTTATAAGGTCGTTGATTTAGAGCAAAATCTTGTGGCTATTTTTTATACTGATTTCTTTCCTAGAAAAGGCAAACGTAACGGCGCTTGGATGACCTCTTTTAAACCTCAATTTGTCAAAGACGGAATTCAGGAAAGGCCGCACGTATCCATCGTATGTAATTTCACAAAGCCAACGGCCACAAAACCGTCTTTACTGACTTTCAGTGAGGTAACTACTCTTTTTCATGAATTTGGACATGCACTGCATGGAATGCTAGCAAATACGACGTATCCAAGCTTGTCTGGAACCAATGTGGCATGGGATTTTGTTGAGCTGCCAAGTCAAATTATGGAAAACTGGTGCTATGAAAAAGAAGCTCTGGCTCTTTTTGCAAAACACTACAAAACGGGAGACTGTATTCCGATGAATTTAATTGACAAAATTAAGTCAGCTTCTACATTCCAACAAGGAATGCAGACACTAAGACAGCTAAGCTTTGGGTTACTTGACATGTCTTGGCATGGAATGGACCCTAGCGCAATAACAAATGTGAAGAAACAAGAAAAAATGGCTTTTAAACAAACGCAACTTTTTCCAGATGTAAAACAAAACTGTATGTCAACAGCCTTCTCTCATATTTTTCAAGGGGGTTACTCCTCAGGGTATTATAGTTATAAATGGGCTGAAGTTTTAGATGCTGATGCCTTTGAATACTTTACAGAAAATAATCTTTTTGATCCAAAAATCGCAAATGATTTCAAAGAACACATATTAAGCAAAGGAGGTACAAGAGACCCCTTAGAATTATATATTAAATTTCGTGGGCAGAAACCTAAAGTAGACGCCTTATTAAGGCGCTCTGGTCTGGTAAATTAATTTAATAAAAGCATTAAAATCAACCCCATTATTGGCACAGATTCTACTAGGAAAGAGGTGTAATAACGGCTTCTATGACTCGTACTCATAACTAATAAAATTGCTAAAACCGTTAGGGTAAAAACCAATACTAGACAAGATTCTCTAATTGCTTGATGTTTTAAAATTTCTAAAATAAAGCTATCTACCAGCAAAGCACATCCAATTAATTTAGTGTTTTTAATTCCAATTTTATGAGGAATAGTAGATAAGTAGGCTTCATCCAATTCTAAATCACGTATTTCAAAAGGTAGCATTAAAACAATAAGTATAAATATACGCTGAAACAAAATAAATAGATGATCTAATACCAATATGCATTGAGCTTCTAAAAGAGGTAAAATAACAGAAGTCCCTGCCCAAACAATCGCTATGATATAAATCTTAACACCTCCTATTGATCTTAAGCTTCTGGGTGTTCTAATCCCAAATGGGATGGCGTACAAAAAGGTTATAAGCCCCAAAAAAATTAAAAGTAGTTGACTTGTAGTTCGAAGCATTAAAAAAGCATACAAAAAACCAATAACGCTTATTAAAGATACTATCTGAATGTATTTTAATTTAGTAGTGAGTGATCGGTAATAAAACTTAGCTAAACCAAAATACTTAACAAAGTTATATCCAGAAACAGAGGCAAAAAATACCGATGTATAAAAATAAAAAGATAGCTTTAAATCCAATTCAAATGCTGTCAGAAAACAAAATGAAAGTACAGCTAAAGCAACATGGATACTGCTGTTGATGTAAAAGTCGAGTAAGCGTTTAAAAAGAGTCACCCTACAAAAGTAATCAAACTGTTAATAACCCTAATAATTGTTTAATAACTTTCATTTACTATGAATTAAGTCATTGTTAAATTACTTAATTTTGCTTAGCTAATTTGAATAATCATTTAATGAAAACAGATACATTTTCCTTAAGGCATATTGGCCCCAGAGAGGAACAACGTAAACAAATGCTGGACACCATCGGAGTAAATTCTATAGACGAATTAATTGACCAGACTATTCCTAAAAATATTAGACTTCATTCGCCCTTGAAACTTGAAGCTCCTCTAAGCGAGCAAGAGTACCTTGAGCACATCTATTATTTAGCTTCTAAAAATAAAGTTTTCAAATCTTTTATTGGGATGGGATATCATCCTTCAAACCTTCCTGCAGTTATTCAACGAAATATTTTAGAAAATCCAGGATGGTATACTGCCTACACGCCTTATCAAGCTGAAATTGCTCAAGGCCGACTTGAGGCGCTCCTAAATTACCAAACAATGGTAACAGACCTTACCGGAATGGAATTAGCTAATGCCTCCCTTCTAGACGAGAGTACTGCAGCTGCTGAAGCCATGGCTTTATTATACGCTGTAAGACCCAAATCACAAACAAAATCAGGAATTGTTAACTTTTTTGTCTCTGATGAAGTCTTACCACAAACGCTGTCAGTATTAAAGACAAGAGCAATTCCAATTGGTATTAAGATTATTATTGGATCTGCTAAAGAATTTGACTTTTCTTCTGATTTTTTTGGTGCACTCGTTCAGTACCCAGGAAAATCTGGATTTATCATGGATTTAGAAAGTTTTATTTCTAAGGCAAATCATAATGAGATAAAGGTAGCCGTCGCGGCAGACATTCTCGCCCTAGTGTCATTAGAAGCACCAGGAAAACTTGGTGCTGATGTAGTAGTTGGAACCACTCAAAGATTTGGAATCCCAATGGGTTATGGCGGACCACACGCAGCCTACTTTGCAACTAAAGAAGTCTATAAGAGATATATTCCTGGAAGGATTATTGGCGTTACAAAAGACATGGATGGGAATCGTGCCATGCGAATGGCTCTGCAAACTCGTGAGCAACATATAAAAAGAGATCGTGCAACATCCAATATTTGCACCGCACAAGTACTACTAGCTGTAATGGCTGGAATGTATGCAGTATATCATGGACCTCAAGGCCTGAAATACATTGCTCGTAAAGTACATAACTATGCTTCACTTTTAGCGGATTCTTTAGAAATATTAGGACTTGAACTTGTTCATCAAAACTTTTTTGATACAATTCAGATAAGAGTTTCAAATACTTCGAAAATAAAAATTATAGCAGAACAAAAAGAAGTCAACTTCCATTATCCGAATAAATCAACCGTTTCGATTTCAATAAACGAAACAACAACAATTTCTGAACTTAATCTTATACTTTCAATTTTTTCTGAGGTTTGTAATAAAAAAACAAATGACATCAAATCGGTAAGTGCACAAAATAGAATTCCAGATGAATCAAAACGAGTTTCTAGCTTTTTATCAAATATCATTTTCAACTCTCATCATTCTGAAACAGAGCTAATGCGGTATATAAAAAGATTAGAACGCAAAGATCTTGCTCTTAATTTTTCCATGATTTCTTTGGGATCTTGTACAATGAAGCTAAATGCAGCAGCAGAAATGTTGCCTCTTAGCTGGCCCAATTGGAGTAACATTCATCCATTTGCGCCTTTAAACCAAGTTGAAGGCTACCGAACTGTCCTCACAAAACTAGAAGCTCAATTGACAGAAATTACTGGCTTTGCTGGAACATCCCTTCAGCCTAACTCAGGAGCTCAAGGAGAATTCGCCGGACTCATGGTCATTAGAGCCTATCATGAGTCAAGAGGGGATCAACAAAGAAAGATTTGTATTATTCCTTCATCTGCACACGGAACAAACCCAGCGAGTGCTGTTATGGCGGGAATGAAAGTTGTTGTTACAAAATCTTCTGAAAATGGGAATATTGATGTTGATGACTTGAGAGAAAAAGCAACGCTACACAAAGACAACCTAGCTGCCTTAATGGTGACCTACCCCTCCACACACGGAGTTTACGAATCCGCCATAAAAGAAATTACTCAAATCATTCACGATAACGGTGGACAAGTCTACATGGACGGTGCCAATATGAATGCACAGGTTGGATTAACTAACCCTGGGAATATTGGTGCAGATGTATGTCATTTGAATTTGCACAAAACATTTGCTATTCCACATGGTGGCGGGGGTCCTGGAGTTGGACCCATATGCGTTGCCAAGCAACTAACACCATTTTTGCCCGGAAATCCGCTTATTGAAACTGGAGGAACAAATGCAATTCATTCAATTTCAGGAGCACCCTTTGGGTCTGCTCTCGCTTGCTTAATATCTTACGGCTATATTAAAATGCTTGGAGATACAGGACTGAGAGAATCTACAGAGATTGCTATCCTTAACGCCAATTACATCAAAGAACGTCTTGAGGGATATTATGATACTTTATATTCTGGTGAACAGGGCCGTGCAGCACATGAAATGATTATCGATTGTCGTGACTTTAAATCTAACGGTATTGAAGTGGTTGATATTGCCAAACGGCTTATGGACTTTGGTTTTCATGCACCAACCGTCTCATTTCCAGTCGCAGGCACAATGATGATTGAGCCTACAGAAAGTGAAGGAAAGGCAGAGATGGACCGATTTTGTGATGCGATGATTGCAATTCGAAAAGAAATAGATGCAGCATCAAAAGGAGATCCTAACAACCCTTTAAAAAATTCACCTCATACCCAGGAAATGCTCACCAATGACATCTGGGATTTTCCATACAGCAGAGCTAAAGCAGCCTTTCCTTTGGATTACGTGAAAAATGACAAATTCTGGCCGTCAGTTCGCCGAGTAGATGATGCTTATGGAGATCGAAATCTAATATGTACTTGTCCTTCAATTAACACATATGAGGAAGCTTAAAACAATGAAACTATGAACATAAAAATCACAGGAACAGGGAGCTATATTCCAAAAATAGTTCAGAAAAACGAAGCCTTTCAACAGCATTCATTTTTAAATATTGATGGCTCTGAAATTCCTTCCTCAAATGAGATTATCATAGAAAAATTCAAAGCCATCACAGGCATAGCAGAACGACGCTATGCGGAAAACCATTTAACAGCCTCGGACCTTGGCGCATTAGCCGCAGAAAAAGCAATAAAAGACGCTGATGTAGACCCAGAATCCTTAGACTATATCATTTTAGCTCATAATTTTGGAGATGTAAAATCAGGTTCCATTCAAAGTGACATCTTACCCTGTTTAGCCGCTAGAGTAAAAAATATTTTAAAAATAAAAAACCCTAAGTGTGTCGCATATGATATTCTATTTGGATGTCCTGGTTGGGTAGAAGGGGTCATTCAAGGCCAGGCTTATATAAAAGCTGGCATGGCTAAAAAATGTTTAGTAATAGGTACTGAGACTTTATCTCGAGTTGTTGATCCACACGACAGAGATTCAATGATTTATTCGGATGGCGCAGGGGCGACTGTTATTGAGCTTTCAGACGAAGATGGTGGAATCTTATCCCATGAATCTGCCTCATACACACATGATGAGGTTTATCACTTATTCTTTGGGTGCTCCAACGATAAATCTTTAGAAGAAGATACACGATTCATAAAAATGTATGGACGTAAGATATATGAATTTGCGTTATCCAATGTTCCTAACGCTATGAAAACCTGCTTAGACAACAGCGGGTTTGACATTAAAGATGTGAAAAAAATATTAATTCACCAAGCGAACGAAAAAATGGACGAGGCTATTGTAAATCGCTTTTTTAGACTTTATAAAACCCCTGTACCAGAGCGAGTAATGCCCATGAGTATTCATGAATTAGGAAATAGTTCAGTAGCAACAGTACCGACATTGCTTGACCTCATAAAAAATAACTACATGGAAGGACATGAACTCAACAAGGGAGATATTATTATATTTGCTAGTGTAGGTGCAGGGATGCACATAAATGCGATCACTTATAAATATTAATATGTACGCTAATAATTTTCCCAAGAAACGCTACAAACAAACTCTAAAGTTTCTTAAAACGCATATAAATAATGGAGAATCCATCTTAGACTTAGGAGTCGAAAACCCTTTATCTAAAATTCTAAAAAGCGAAGGTTTTGATATCTGCAATACTTCAGGTGAAGACTTAGACTTGAATACTACTTTTTTAGAATCCAACAAGTCAGATGTGACAACTGCTTTTGAAATATTTGAACACCTAGTATCCCCCTTTAGCGTGTTAAAAAGCATCCAGTCCAAAAAACTAATCGCAAGTATTCCGTTAAGACTTTGGTTTGCTACCGCTTACCGCAGTAAAACGGACCCAAGAGATTGTCATTTTCATGAATTTGAAGATTGGCAATTTGATTGGTTGTTAGAAAAAGCCGGTTGGAAAATCATAGCAACTAAAAAATGGACAAACCCAACTAAAAAAATCGGAATTAGACCTATTCTTCGTTATTTCACCCCCCGATATTACATCGTTTACGCAGAAAGGATTTGAAGTTTCATATCGTCATACCCGCACATAACGAAGAAGACAATATTGGTCGTACACTTAATTCGTTAATAAACCAATCCTTGCTGCCCACTAAAATGGTAGTGGTGGATGATAATTCAACTGACAACACAGCCTCTATTGTAACTAAAATTGCAAAAAAATACCCATGGATCTCTTTAATTTCAAACACCTCTTCTAAAACACATTTACCTGGGAGTAAAATTATCAATGCGTTTTACAAAGGCTATGACTCTCTAGATGAAGATTTCGATATAATTTGTAAGTACGATGCAGATTTAATTTTTCCAAAAAACTATCTTGAGAGCCTTGCTAGCCATTACCAAAAAAATTCACGGCTTGGTATGGTTGCAGGTCATTGTTATATATTGAAAAATAGAAAGTGGCAACTTGAAAATCTCACTTCAAGAGAACACATTCGGGGTCCATTGAAAGCTTATCGAAAAGCATGTTTTCTGGAGATTGGAGGTCTAAAAAGATCTATGGGATGGGATACAATAGATGAGTTATTAGCACTCTACTACGGATGGGAATTCACAACAGATGAATCCCTTCACGTAAGACATCTTAAACCTACAGGAGCAAAGTACGACCCTAAAGCAAAATACTTACAAGGCACTGCTCTTTACAAAATGCGATACGGCTTTGTATTGGCTTTTTTATCCTCATTAAAACTAGCCTTCAAAAAAGGTGACATCCATCTTTTGTGGGACTACCTGCTCGGATACATGAAAGCTTTTAAAAACAAAGAAACCTTTCTTATTAATAACGACCAAGGAATTTTTATTAGAGCTTATAGGTGGAAGAATATTAGACGTAAGTTTAAGATTCTACCTTGACCATCCAGTTCAATTCATCCGCAATTTTTCCAATTCTAACGCCATTAATTGTATCTAATACTAATTGTCCAACTGGACTATTGTCAGAGACGTTAAAGACTAATTCTTTATATCCGATTTCCTGGATCATTGCAATCCCCACAGCCGTGCCTGTGCCAAATGCTTCTTCTAACTGACCATTTTTGGAGGCTTCTATAATTTCATCAATTGTGATTGGTCGCTCCACAACTTCAAAGCCTTCGTGACGTAGAAAATCAATTACACTCATGCGAGTTATACCTGCTAAAATGGACCCATCCAGTGAGGGGGTAATAAACTGACCGTTAATCTTGAAAAAAATATTCATCGTACCTACTTCCTGGATATACTTAAACTCTTTAGCATCTAACCAAAGGACTTGATCAAAGCCTTTAGATTTAGCAATTTCTGTTGGGAGAACCGCTGCTGCATAGTTTCCTGCAGCTTTTGCCTCCCCTGTACCGCCGTATGCAGCTCGAGTAAACGAAGTTTCAGCGTATAAACGAATACGATTTGTATAGATCGGTTTTGATGGAGACGCCATTACAATAAACTTGTAAGAGTTAGCGGCACGCATACCAATAAAAGCTTCATCGGCAAACATAAAGGGACGTAAATACAATGCACTTCCTTCTTGAGGAGGAATCCATTGCTGATCCAAACTAACTAGTTGTTTTAAGGCGTCAACAAATAAAGTTTCAGAAAATTCTGGCATGCCCAGACGTCTGGCACTGAAATTAAGACGTTCCGCATTTTTTTCAGGACGAAAAAGCAAAGGAGTTCCATTGTTGTCTATAGTTGCTTTCATTCCTTCAAACAAAGCCTGCCCATAATGTAGCGCCATACAAGCAGGATGCATTGGGATCATCTCCATGGGTGTGATTCTGGGATTAGACCATTGCCCGTCTTGATAGTCACACACAAACATGTGATCGGTAAACGTACGACCTAGAGCAATGTTATCAAAATCTAGACTATCTACTTTTGATTTATTAATTTTTGTAATTGAAATTGTATTTGACATAAATTCAGACACTTTAGTTTAAAAAACTAAAATTATTAATAGTTCTTTAATTGTTGATTCGTAAAATCACTTAACACTAAACAACCACTTATAGCAGCCCGTTTTTTCAATAATTCTTCCCAATCGCTGGTGCCCTCCCAAAGGGTCTCTTTTAGTCTTTTGAGTGCTTCTGGATTATAACTACATAATTGTTCAGCTATGGTACTCACCTGATTATCTAAGTCTTCAATAGAGGAATAAACATTTGTGTAAAGCCCCTTTTGTTGTGCCCACTCAGCAGAGAAAAAATTATTAGCTTCCATAGAGAGTTGAGACATAGCACTGAGACCAATTTTTCGGGTGACTGCGGGTTCGATTACAAATGGACCAATTCCAATCGTGAGCTCACTAAGTTTAATTTCTGAATACTTAGTCGCCACGCAGTAATCGGTAGCAGCAGCTAAACCAATACCGCCACCTACTGCTTTTCCTTGAACACGACCAATCGTAATTTTAGGACAGCGACGCAGTGCATTTATGACATTAGCAAATCCCTCAAAAAATGCGGTACCCTGTTCAGTATTTGAAATTGCCTTTAGCTCTTCAAAGCTTGCGCCAGCGCAAAAAGTACGATCGCCACCGCTTTTCAAAACCACAACAGCAATAGAAGGGTCTGAGCCTGCTTTAATAATTAGATTAGTTAAAGATGCTAACATAGAAGCGGGCAATCCGTTATGTTGTGGGTTATAAAACTCAATATAACCTACCTTATGTTTTACATTTAAACGTACGTAAGAAGTTGACATATTGCATTAGTTTTGATAAAGCTAATATACTAGATTTTTAACGTCTTGAACCCCTATTTCAAAACTTCATGAATGGATACCTGTACACCAAAGTATCTACAACTTTAGATAAATTAGATAAAAATTCTGCATGTGATTTTGAGGAAGGATTAAAGGGCTTATGACCCAATCCCTTTTGTAGGCGACTAACCTCATTCATTGTTAGCTTGGCGGCCGATCCTATCCAAGAAGATTGAAATCTTTCCCAAATATAGTCAACTGCAAGCTGGTTTAAATGAATCATATCCTCTTTATAAAAGCGGTAATCTCTTAGCTCATCCATTACAAGTTCAAAAGAAGGAAAATAATGGGTGTTTTCACTAGTATTAACGATGGGGTAAAGTGCGCTTACAAGTTGTGACTTACTGTGGTTATTTTCGACAAAACCATCTTTTAAGTGTCGAACCGGTGAGATTGTAAAAATAATCACCATTTCTGGATTAAACAACTTGAGGATTGAAATAATAGACTCAAAGCTTTCTTTAAGCTGATCAATACTTAAAAGGGATTTTTGAAATTCTTTTTGAGGTTGCTTGTGGCAATTAGCCACAATAGTTTGCGATTTAATATGTGTATAGACCCATGCGGTTCCAAGAGTTAAAATTACATGTGAGGCATCCATAAGCTGTGTTTTGGTGGAGAGTACTGCAGAGTTTAAGTCTAAAATTATTTCCTTTTGCGATGGATTTTTTAAACGAGAATGGGAAGAATAACTTTGCCAGTAGCCGTTACTAAAAAAGAGGTCTTTTTCATTGTAATTGACCCTATTCTGTGCTCTTTTAAGTAAGTCTAAAATTGCTAAGGGGTGAAACATCACACCTAATGGGTTAACCTTGTTTTGAAACTTATAATACGAGAACTTATCAGCAATATTTTCTGCAAAACAAGACCCTAATAAAAACAACTTTGAATCATAATCAATAGCGGGGGTTTTTTTTTCTAGGGATATTTGAGTTTGAAGCTTCACAGTATAAATTATTTAATATATGATTTTGCTTTGTTTAAGGCTTTTTGAAGACCAGCTGGATTTTTTCCACCAGCAGTGGCATAAAATGGCTGACCGCCTCCACCACCATCAATGTAATGCCCTAGCTCACGAACAATTGTACCGGCATTGAGTCCATGGGAGACTACTAATTGTTTAGAAACATAACAAGACAATAACGCTTTCCCCTTTTGCTCTGTTCCAAACAATAATAAAGAGTTCTCAAACTGCTGTCCTAGTTCAAAAGATAAATTTTTAATACCAGAAGCATCTAAGTCTACCTTTTTAGCTAAAAAATGAATCCCTTTTACGATGGTTACTTCTTGTTTTAAATCCTCTTTCATCAACACTGCTTTATCTTTCAAAAGGGACTCTATTTGTTTTTTGAGTTTTGAATTTTCGGATTTCAAATCTGAGATAGACTTTACAGGATCACTTGAATTGTTAAGTACTAATTTGACTTTTTCAAAACTTGTATTATTTTTAGCATAATATTCTTTTGCTGAATTGTTTGTAATAGCTTCAATACGGCGAATTCCAGATGCAACGGCTCCTTCAGATTTAATTTTAAAGTGCCATAAGTCAGCAGTGTTTTTTACGTGAGTTCCCCCACATAACTCAATAGAATCACCAAAACGAATAGTTCGTACTACATCATCATACTTCTCTCCAAAAAGAGCAATCGCTCCGTCAGAAACGGCTTGTTCCATAGGTACTGAACGACTTTCTTCTAAATTTAATTTCTCTTCAATTCGGGTATTAACAAAACGTTCTACCTCTTTTAACTCTTCACTTGTTATCTTGGAAAAGTGAGAAAAATCAAATCGTAAATATTTAGAGTGAACAGCTGAGCCTTTTTGCTCTACATGAGTCCCTAAAACTTCGCGTAGAGCTTGGTGAAGTAAGTGGGTTGCCGTATGATTACACTCTGTACGAAATCGTTGACTGGAGTCCACAACTGCAGTAAATGTATCTGTTAGATTATTGGGTAGATTCTTTACTACATGAATGGATATATTGTTTTCCTTCTTAGTATCTAAAACATAAATAATATCTCCATTTGCAGACTCTAAATAGCCCTTATCTCCTATTTGCCCTCCACTTTCAGAATAAAAGGGAGTCAGATTTAATACAAGTTGGTATTGAGCACCTTCTTTTACAGAAGTAACTTTTCTGTACTTAGAGATTTTAACAGATGCTTTCGAAACATCATAGCCAACGAACTCTTGGTCAGTGTGGTCAAACAATACGGTCCAATCTTCTTTAGAGACTTCGCTTGCGTCACGAGAACGTTTTTTCTGTTTTTGAAGCTCGGCTTCAAAGGCATCCGTATCTAGAGTCATTTCTTTTTCGCTTAGGATCAAAGCCGTTAAATCAACTGGAAAACCATACGTATCGTACAGTTCAAATACTTTGTCTCCAGAAACAAGAGAACCTTTATTAGTGTTAATAATTCGTTCTAACAAAACCAAGCCTTGATCGAGTGTTCTTAAAAAAGAGGCTTCTTCTTCTCTAATAACGTTCTGGATTAATTGTTTTTGAGCTAATAGTTCAGGGAAAACAGTTCCCATTTGCTTTGATAAAACGCCAACAAGTCTATACATGAATGGTTCTTTAAGATCCAAAAACGTAAACCCATAACGAACCGCACGCCTTAGTATGCGTCGAATTACATAGCCCGCACCAGTATTACTTGGTAGTTGACCGTCAGCAATTGAAAAAGCCACAGCACGTACGTGATCAGAAATGACACGAATAGCTATGTCTGGCTTTAATTGTTTTCCATAGATAAGTCCAGAAATAGTCTCAATTTCTCTAATAATTGGGGTAAATACATCTGTATCATAGTTTGATGTAACTCCCTGAAGCACCATACATAAACGCTCAAAGCCCATACCCGTGTCAATATTTTTTTGAGGTAAATCTTCTAAATCTCCATTGGCTTTACGGTTGTATTCCATAAAAACAAGGTTCCATATTTCAATGACCTGAGGATGGTCTTTATTAATTAATTTACACCCAGGTACATTATCTTTTTCTTCTTTTGGTCGAATATCTACATGTATTTCGCTACAAGGTCCGCAAGGTCCTTGCTCGCCCATTTCCCAGAAATTATCTTCCTTATTACCCATAAGAATTCGATCTTCAGGGACTAATTGTTTCCAAATATCGTTAGTTTCAGAATCCATTGTTGTTCCATCTTCTTTACAACCTTCAAAAACAGTCACGTAGAGGTTGTCTTTATCTATCTTATAAACTTTTGTCAATAACTCCCATGCCCAATTAATTGCTTCTTTTTTAAAGTAATCTCCAAAACTCCAATTTCCGAGCATTTCAAAGAGAGTGTGGTGATAAGTATCGTATCCAACCTCTTCTAAATCGTTATGCTTTCCTGAAACTCTTAAGCATTTTTGAGTATTAGTAATGCGATTTTTTGGAGGCATTGCGTGTCCAAGAAAGAATTCTTTAAATGGCGCCATACCTGAATTGACAAACATTAAAGAAGGGTCGTCTTTTAAAACCATAGGAAACGATGGTAAAACCCGATGATTTTTAGTTTCAAAAAAATTTAAAAATTGGGACCTTATGTCTTTAGATTTCATGCGTAAATATTAAGCTTATTATAATAAATTGCTCTTTAATTAGAAACAATTTATATATTTGTTTTAAGTCAGACTTTACAACCAACAAAGCTGACAATCATCTAACAAAAATAGAACTTTTTAGGCAATGTCTAATGTAAAATATTATTACGATTCTGAAACGCTAACGTACCGGCCTTTAAAGAAGGATTCCAAAAGACTTGTTAAAAATACATTTGTATTTTTGTTTACTGCAGCAATCTTTGGATTTGGAACAGTTTTAATAGCGGAACAATTTTTTGAATCTCCAAAAGAAAAAGCACTAAACAGAGAATTGCAAAATCTAGATCTTCAATATAATTTACTAAACAAAAAAATAACAGAAGCAGAAGAAGTCTTGGCTAATGTTGAAAATCGTGATAATGGAATTTATCGACTTTATTTTGAAGCAAATCCAATTCCTGATGAACAACGTAAGCAAGGGTTTGGAGGAGTTAACCGCTACAAAAAATTTGAGGGTTTCGATAACTCAGAATTGATTATCAGTACGAATAAGCGAATTGACATACTTCAGAAAAGAATCATTATTCAGTCAAAGTCACTAGACGAAATTACTGCGCTAGCTAAAGATAAAGAAAAATTTTTATCAAGAATTCCGGCAATACAACCTATCAAAAATGAAGACCTAACCCGAATGGCATCAGGATATGGTTACAGAAGTGATCCTTTTACAAAAATTCGTAAGTTTCATTACGGAATGGATTTTACAGCTCCAAGAGGTACTCCAGTTTACGCATCAGGAGATGGAGTTATTAAACGCGCAGACAGCCGTTCGTCTGGATATGGTCGTCACATTAGGATTGACCACGGCTACGGATATGTAAGCTTGTACGCTCATCTATACAGATATAATGTTAAGAGAGGTCAAAGAGTTAAGCGTGGAGATCTCATTGGCTATGTAGGGAGTAGCGGGCGATCCCAAGCCCCACACCTTCACTATGAAGTGTCTATTGATAAAAAAAGAATTAATCCTGTTAACTTTTACTATGGCAACTTAAGCACGGAAGAGTTTAATAGACTACTAAGTATTGCTTCGTTAGAAAATCAATCATTAGACTAATGTATCTGAACTTACCTAACAAACGTTATTATAGCACAGGAGAATTAGCTAAAGCTTTTAATGTTAATGCTTCTTTAATTCGTTTTTGGGACAAAGAATTTGGAGCGCTTAATCCAAAAAAAAACGCCAAAGGAAACCGTCGTTTTACACCTGAAGATGTTACAAATCTAAAACTAATCTACAACCTAGTCAAGGAGCGTGGATATACTTTAGAAGGAGCTAAAACCTATTTAAAAAATCAAAACCAGAAATCATTAACAAATTTTGATGTTATAACAAAATTAGAAATGGTCAAAAATGAGTTAGTCAAAATAAAAAAACAGTTATAGTTGAATAAAATTTATTTTAAAGAGCTTATGTTTCTATTACTATTTTTTACGCATAAAAATTGTAATAGGAACTCCTTTAAAGTCATATAAGTCTCTCAGCTTATTTTCTAAAAAGCGTTTGTAAGGCTCTTTAACATATTGTGGTAAGTTACAGAAAAATGCAAATTGAGGCTGAGTAGTTGGCAACTGCATTATGTATTTTATTTTTACAAACTTCCCTTTTAGAGCTGGAGGGGGATAGTTCTCAATAATTGGTAATAAATCATCATTCAGTACGCTAGTTTTAATGCGTTTCGATCGGTTATTAAATACATCTAATGCTGTTTCCATAGCTTTGAAAATACGCTGCTTAGAAAGTGCTGAAATAAAAACAATTGGCACATCTGTAAAAGGTTCAATTTGTTGACGAATATGAGTCTCAAATACTTTTGTTGTTTTCGTATCCTTTTCAATTAAATCCCACTTATTTACTAAAATTACAATCCCCTTATGATTTCGCTCTGCTAGCCAGAAAATATTTTGGACTTGCCCATCAAATCCTCTTTGAGCATCACAAACCAACAAGCATACGTCCGCATGCTCAATAGCACGGACTGAACGCATTACAGAATAAAACTCTAAGTCTTCCTTTACCTTTGCTTTACGACGAATACCAGCCGTATCAACAAGGTTAAATTCAAAACCAAATCGGTTGTATTTTGTATCAATTGAATCACGTGTCGTTCCTGCTATATCTGTAACTATATATCGATCTTCCCCAATTAATGCATTAATAAATGATGATTTACCAGCATTTGGACGGCCTACTACTGCAAAACGAGGCAAAGTAACCGCTTGTACTTCTTCCACATCTGGCAACGATTTTACTAAAGCATCTAATAAATCCCCTGTGCCACTTCCATTGATACTCGCAATCGTATAATATTCTCCCAAACCTAAAGAATAAAACTCAACAGCATCTTGCTCCCGCATTGAGTTATCAACTTTATTAATAACAAGAAAAACAGGCTTGTCAACTTTTCTTAAAAGCTTTGAAACATCCTCATCCATGCCAGTTACTCCTGACTCAACATCCACCATAAAAATGATTGCGTCTGCTTCTTCAATGGCTAATTCAACTTGCTTGTCAATTTCAGATTCAAACACATCGTCACTTCCTACCACATACCCCCCTGTATCTATTAACGAAAATTCTTTTCCGTTCCAATCACTTTTACCGTAGTGACGATCACGTGTTACTCCACTTACGGCATCAACAATTGCTTCTCTCCTTTGAATTAATCTATTAAATAAAGTAGATTTTCCGACATTTGGACGTCCTACTATCGCTACAATATTGCTCATATGCTTTTGAAAATTGCAGCAAAAATAAGAAATATCCTTTTGCTAAGCTTGTTTTTATAAAAGTTTAAAAAATATATACTCTTTAGCTCATTTATCTGAGCTAATTCAAGTATAAAAATAAGTTTGTCTTAGGAATTATTATAACCAAAACGCTTGAGCTGATTTTGGTTTGAACGCCAATTTTTATTAACTTTTACGTACAGCTCTAAGTGGACCTGCTTTCCGAAAAATTTCTCTAAATCTTTTCGTGCTTCAATTCCAACTCGCTTTAATGCACTCCCCTTGTGTCCAATAACTATCCCTTTTTGAGTTTCACGCTCCACCATAATTATAGAACGCATTCGAATAATTTCATCTTCTTCAAAAAATTCTTCAGTTAGTACCTCTATAGCATAAGGAATTTCTTTCTTATAATGAATTAATATTTTTTCGCGAATACACTCATTTACAAAAAAACGTTCAGGCTTATCTGTTAGCTGATCTTTTGGATAATAAGCCGGAGATTCTGGTAGTAACTCAATAATTCTATCTAAAACATTTTTTACATTAAAACCCTCAAGTGCGGAAATAGGGAAAAACTCGGCATTAGGCATGTTTTGCTGCCAAGTGGCTGATTGGGATTCCAATTGTTCTTGGTTTGAGGTATCAATTTTGTTCAACAACATTAATACTGGTACTTTGGACGATTTAATTTTCTCAAAAAAAGCTTCATCTTTTAGCTTCTTTTCACCAATTTCAACCATATAGATTAAAATATCAGCATCATCAAAAGCAGACTTTACAAAATCCATCATTGAGCTTTGCAGTTCATATGCGGGCTTTATAATACCCGGTGTGTCTGATAAAATAACTTGAAAGCCCTCACTATTAACTATTCCAAGTATACGATGCCTTGTAGTTTGAGCTTTGGATGTGATTATTGATAGTTTTTCGCCAACAAAAGCATTCATCAAAGTAGACTTTCCTACGTTTGGATTACCAATAATATTAACAAAACCTGCTTTATGCATTAAATTTAAATTTGTACAAAGTTACAACCTTCATTTTAGACTAGCTAAAATTTAAATAATTAAGGAGTATTAGAAGCACGCATAAAACTTTCGACTTTCTCAACCATTGACATACTACCACAAACAAAAGACACACGTTGATGCAGTTCAACAGGGTGAATATCCATAATCCTAGAACTACCATCGCTGGCCTTTCCCCCAGCTTGTTCTGCTAAAAAGGCCATTGGATTACACTCATATAATAGTCTTAATTTACCATTTGGGTTTTTAGTACTTGTGGGGTATAAATAGATACCTCCCTTTATCATATTTCGATGGAAGTCAGAAACTAAAGATCCTATATAACGCGAGGTATATGGCCGATTACCTTCTTCCATTTGACAGTACTTAATATAATTTTTAATGCCCTGTGGGAAGTGGATATAATTACCTTCATTGACAGAGTAAATTGTTCCTTCAGTTGGAAAATTCATTTGAGGATGAGATAAATAAAAAGTACCTATCGCAGGATTAAGTGTAAACCCATTAACTCCATCTCCAGTCGTATATACAAGCATGGTTGACGTTCCGTATATAATATACCCAGCTGCAACCTGCTCATTCCCTTTTTGTAGAAAATCCTCCATTTTTACTGCTGTACCTACTGGTGTTATACGTCTGTATATAGAAAAAATAGTTCCAACAGAAACATTCACATCAATATTAGAGGATCCATCCAATGGATCAATTAAAACTATATATTTATTTTGATTATCTTTATCATTGCTGTTAATCGAGATGAAATTTTCTTCTTCTTCACTGGCAATACCACAAACGATATTTCGATTTACTAAAGTCTGAATAAACTTTTCATTAGCATAGATATCCAGTTTTTGTTGATCCTCTCCCTGAATATTAGTATCTCCAGCAGAACCCAAGACATCTACTAATCCCGCTTTATTAACCTCGTAATTAACCACTTTAGCGGCTAATCTAATGGAGTTAATTAACCTGGATAATTCCCCCGACGTGTACTTAAACGAAGATTGGTTTTCTATGATAAATTCGCCAAGTGTTTGGATCTTATGATGCATATAAAATGAAATTAATTAAAACAAATATCTTAATTTTTTATTCAACTACAACGTTTTCGTAGTTGTTTTGTTGACTAAAATTAAAAGGGTTTTGAGTATATTTGGAATAATTAAATTGAATAAATGAAATATGGCATCCGTAAAGCTACACTTGAAGATATGGGGCAAGTATTAAACTTGATCTCTGAACTAGCTGTATTTGAAAAAGAACCAAATGCTGTAGAAATTACAGAAAAAGATTTGAAAAATAAAGGATTTGGTCGTAATGCAGAGTTTAGTTGTTTTGTAGCTGAAGTAGATTTAAAAGTGATTGGAATTGCATTAGTATATAAAAGGTTTTCGACATGGAAAGGTACTGTATTACATTTAGAAGACTTGATTGTTTCTGAAAAGATGCGGGGATTTGGAGTAGGATCCGCTTTATTAAATAAAGTAGTTTTATACGGAGCTCAACTAGGTGTGAAACGTATATGCTGGGAAGTAATTAATTGGAACACTCCAGCTATTGACTTTTATGAACGTAAAGGGGCTCAAGTGATGCGTGACTGGAGTGTTGTCCAGTTAGATGATGAAGGAATTAAAAACTATATTTCAAAAATAAACTAATGCAAATTTATAAATTTGGTGGAGCTTCAGTAAAAAATGCTGAAGGGGTAAAGAATCTGGTAAAGGTACTAAAGTCAGTCGGCTATGATAACACGCTTATCATTGTATCTGCGATGGGGAAAACTACCAATGCTATGGAAAAAGTGGTTTCAAACTACTTTAATTCTAAACACGAGCTTAACAGTTCAATTCAAGAAGTTAAGAAATATCACAACAACATTCTTCTGGACTTGTTTAGTAATGAAAATGATACTGTTTTTGAAAATATAAATAATTTATTTCAAGAGCTTTTACTGTTTTTTGACCACAATAGATCGCCTAATTATAATTTTGTTTATGATCAAGTAATTGGCTTTGGAGAATTAATTTCAACTACTATTATTAGCCATTATCTAAATTCTATTGGCTTAACCAACTCTTGGATAGATGTGAGGGAATTCATTAAAACAGATGACTATTACAGAAATGCAAAAGTTAATTGGGATCTAACTCAAGAACTAATTTCTAAAAAATTAGATAACTCAAAATTAAATATTACTCAAGGATTTATTGGTAGCAACTCTAACAACTCTACGACAACACTTGGAAGAGAGGGAAGTGATTATACTGCTGCAATTTTCGCATTCTGTTTAAATGCTCAGTCGGTAACCATATGGAAAGATGTGCCAGGTGTTCTGAATGCAGATCCACGGTACTTTGAAAATGCTGAATTATTAGAACAAATATCATACTCTGAAGCTATAGAATTATCTTACTATGGAGCCTCTGTGATTCACCCAAAAACACTTCAACCGTTACAACGTAAAGAAATCCCTTTACTAGTTAAATCCTTTTTAAACCCAAAAAATATAGGTACAATTGTTGGTAAAGATTTTGATATAATTCCAAAAATCCCTTGCTATATATTAAAACGTAATCAAATTTTGATTTCACTGTCTTCATTAGATTTCTCATATATTGTTGAAGATAACATTAGTCACATATTTGGTTTATTACATGATTATAAAATGAAAGTAAGCATGATTCAAAATTCGGCTATTAGCTTTTCTGTCTGTGTCGAAAACAATTATAATAATTTAGAACGCTTGCTATTAATCTTAAAAGCTAAGTACAAAGTCAAATTATATAAGGACGTAAAACTCTTTACAATTAGACATTACAACGAAAAGGCTGTAAGAGAAATTGAAAATGGAAAGAATATCCTTTTAAAGCAAATTTCACAAAAAGTTGTACAGATAATAACATCCTAAGACTCTTTTATTACTAACCTAAAAAATATATTTAAGGGTTTTTTATTATAAATTCACCTTGACAAATTCCTTTACATAATCTTTAATTTCTGCTCGAGCTTTTAAAAATGCGGAATGTTTATCTTTTTGGGAACCTGTTAGTTTTGATGGGTCATAGAAATCATGATGAAACCATTTAGCTGTGGGACTTACTATATATGGACAATTTTCTTTAGCATGATCACAAACAGTAATAATAAAATCAAAATCTATATCCTTGTATTCGTCTACATGGTTAGAAGTGTTTTTTGAAATGTCAATACCGTCTGCTTTCATTATAGCTGCGGCTCCTGGATTGATTCCATGTGTTTCTATTCCAGCACTATAAACAATCGCTAAATTTGAGGCAAATAAATTTAAATACCCATGTGCCATTTGGCTTCTACATGAATTTCCAGTACAAAGAACAAGTATATTTTTCATCACTATTAGCTTTAAAACGTATTATCTTTTATGATTCCTACTAAATTAATTTTTGTGCAATGTTACTTTAATTTAGTAAAAAGTAAGTTACCTAATTGTTAATTTATTTAATGAAAGTGAAGTGTAAATTTGTCTACAATCGTTTGTGCTAGTTTTTGGTGACTTTCAGCAGTCCAACCAGCTACATGAGGAGATAGAATTACATTATCTAATTTAAATAAGCTTTTGATCGCTAATGGCATTTCATTTGAAAACATAGACTCAAAAGATGATTTTTCAAATTCTAAAACATCCAAACCTGCGCCTAAAATCTTCTTTGACTCTAATGCTTTTACTAAGTCATTTGTGTTGACACAGTTTCCGCGTGCTGTATTTAGCAACCAAAAAGGGTGCTTAAAAGATTTTATAAAGTCAATATTTACCATTTCATAAGTAATAGTTGTTTGCGGAACATGTAAACTCAATACCTGAGAATTTTCTTTAAGTTCTTCAAGTGAGACCTGCGTCGCATTTTTATCGCCCACATCTGCTTTTATATCGTAACACAACACTCGGACATCAAATCCTCTTAGTTTTTTAGAAAACGCTTTACCCATATGCCCATATCCAATAATTCCAATGGTTTTTCCATTCAATTCAATACCACGATTTTGTTCCCTTTGCCATTTTCCGTCTCTCACTTCACGATCAGAAATGTTCAACTTATTAAAGAGCGACAATAACATGCCTAAAGTATGCTCACCAACTGCATTACAATTGCCTTCAGGTGCGGATATGAGACGTACTCCATTAGCCTGAGCATATTTTGTGTCAATATTTTCTAATCCAGCACCAACACGACCTATAAATTTTAGGTTGATAGCTTTTGATAAAAAAGTAGAGTCTATGCGAAATCGACTGCGGATAATAATCCCATCATACAAGTGAATCTTAGTCTGGACAGCTTCCTTTGTACTAAAATAATCCTCATGATTTATGTGACCTAAAGCTGATAATTGCTCAATAAGCAAAGGGTGATTGCTATCAAGATGTAAAATATTCATCTTAAATATTTAGAATAAGTTTGGCAATCGAGAAGTAAATTAATATTCCGAAAATATCGTTACTAGTGGTGATAAATGGTCCAGTAGCAATAGCTGGATCAATACCTTTTTTGTGAAGAAATAAAGGGATGAAAGTTCCTATGATTCCTGCGACTATGATAACTACTACCAAGGATGATGATATAGCTAAAGCCGTTCCAATCTCTCGCTTCCATAACAATATAAATAGAAATAAAAATAACGCTAAAATTATACCATTTAAAGCAGCTAAAAACATTTCTTTTACTAGGCGATTATTTACGCTTCCTCTAACCTCGTCATTAGCCAGCCCTTGTACAATAATGGCGCTTGACTGTACTCCTACATTACCAGCCATGGCAGCAATCAGTGGGGTAAATAATAAAATCATTGGAAAGTCTTCAATAATAGTTTCAAAACCACCCATAATAACAGCAGCTCCTACACCACCCAAGAGGCCTAGAAATAACCATGGTAAGCGAGCACGAGTAAGATTCAGAATGCTGTCTTCAGCATCAACGTCTTGTGTAATACCAGCAGCTAGCTGATAATCTTTCTCTGCCTCTTCAATAATAACATCTACAATATCATCGATGGTGATGCGACCCAAAAGAACTTTTTCTTCATTAATAACTGGAATTGCCTCTAAATCATATTTAGCCATTAATTTGGCAACTTCCTCAGCATCTTCATCTACTTGAACTGAATCTACTTTAGGAATGTAAATGTCTTTTATTTTTGTTTCATTATTAGCAATCAACAGGTCCTTTAATGACAGTCGGCCAATTAATTTGTCTTCTTTATTTACAACATATATTGAATGTACACGCTTTACATCTTTAGCTTGCGTACGAATTTTTCTCAAGCAACCTGCTACTGTCCAAGTTTCATATACCTTGACCAACTCTTTAGCCATAAGGCCACCAGCAGTATCCTCATCGTACGTCAAAAGCTCCTTAACATCAGCTAAAAGCTCTTTATCGTCCATTTGAGATATTACTTTTTGCTTACGCTCTGGCGATAAATCGGCTAATAAATCAGCAGCATCATCTGAATCAAGTTCTTGGACTTCTTCAACAATTTCCTTGATAGATAAATTCTGTAAAACTTTTTCACGAACGTCATCTTCCAATTCCGCCAAGATAACAGCTGTTGTTTCACTATCAAGTAATTTAATAACATATGTGGCTTGTTCTAAGCTTAGACCATCGAGTATTTCGGCAATATCAGCATAATGCACCTCTTTTAAGAGAGCTAAAAGAGCATTGTCATCAAAGGAATCAATTAACCCTTTAACCGTCTCTAATAAGTTGTCGGTTATCTCAAAGGAGGTATGTTCCTTGTTGTTTTTCAAAATTAAACAGATTAATTATCGGTTTCAATTGATTTTGTCAGTTCGACAAATGCATCAACACTTAGTTGCTCTGGGCGTTTGTCAAAGATAGTATTTGCTTTTAAATTATCCGACAAATTATATGATTTTAAACTATTTCTCAAGGTTTTACGGCGTTGTTGAAACGCAGATTTCACAACTTTGAAAAACAATTGTTCGTCACATATCAAAGAATAGTCAGCTTTTCTTTTTAATCTTAAAACACCAGACTCAACTTTTGGAGGTGGGACAAATACAGATGGTGGAACTGTAAATAAGTACTCAGCATCATAAAAAGCTTGAACCAGTACCGATAAAATTCCGTAAACTTTACTACCTTCTTTTTCACAAATTCGTTGTGCTACTTCCTTTTGAAACATGCCTGAAAACTCTGGTATTTGATGTCTATTTTCTAAAGTTTTAAATACAATTTGAGTCGATATATTGTAAGGGAAATTGCCGATAATTGCAAAAGAAGCACTTCCAAATGTATCTTTATAATCATATTTTAAAACGTCATTTTGTATAATTCTAGGGGCCAAGCTCAGGAAATTAACCTTTAAATATTCAACAGATTCTGGGTCAACCTCTATAACATGCGTAATGACTGGTTTTCTTAAAATGTACTTAGTCAGCACACCCATTCCGGGCCCAATTTCAAGAACTTGTTTATAACCTTCTAAACTTAAAGTATTAGCAATTTTATCAGCGATAGATTCATCATTGAGAAAGTGTTGTCCTAAGAATTTTTTTGCTTTTACAGACATCTATTAGAGTGTTTCAAAATATTCGTCAATCAATTCTAATTCGGTCTTAAAAACAAGAAGCTTATCTCCAAAAAGGTGTGATTCTTCAGCTTGAAATTTCGAAGCATGGACTGTATAAAAAGATTCTAAAGAATCTTTTGAAGGAGCTAAATATTGAACTGAGTATGTCAATCCGCCCATAGATTCCTTTACTAAAACTTTTGTAAAGGTGGCCTTTGAAAACAAACCTATTGATAGGACTTTAAGTATGTGTTGTTTAATCCAAACTAACCATTGCTCTTGGATAGACTCATCAATATTATAGGTTATATTATAAATTATCATTAGTGAATGAAATATAATTAATTTATTAAATCGCCTCTCAATAAACGATACTGATTACGAGCTTCTACAAAATGTATACTATCTTCATGATTAAAGATAATAGACTCATAATAAAGTTGTGCTTTTTCAGAGTTTCCAAGCTGAATTCGATATAATTCTGCCAAGTAAAAATAAGCATCATCTACCAAAATCTCTTCGTTATGATCATTTATAATTTGATAGTAATTTAAAGCTGCTTTATTATATTCTTTTTGTGACTCATAGATACGGGCTTGAAATAATAAAACCTGATCAATAATTGGGTCTGACTTGTGAGTTTTAAGAATAGAGTCTAGTATCAAAAGGGCTTCATTTGGTTTTTTCTGAACATTTACTAAATCTGCTTTTGCGTAAAGCTTCAAAGCGGTATTTAATGAGTCACTTCCTTTGTGGTCTGTTATCAATAATTGAAGTTCCAAAGCATCATTAGCCGTAAGCTGAGATGTAGAGGACTTAAGTACCTTAAGTTGTGTTTCAGCCCAATCAAAATCTCCTATATAGTAACTAGTTTTGGCAACTTTAAAACTTGCTATTTGCGCTAAAGGGCTGTTTCTAACAGCCAGTTGAATTTGAGTGTAGTTGACTAATGCTTTATTGAATTTGTTTTGAGTTATGTATACGTCAGCAAGCTTCATTTTTAATCTAGCTGCGTTTAAGGGAGATAAATTTTCTTTTAAAGCAGTTTCCAAGAATCTGGAAGCACTTTTAGGGTTTTCCCTGTAAAACATTAAAAAATGAGCATATGATAATTGAAGCTTAATACTTTCCTGACCTAGTTGATAACGATTTAACAACTTTAAATAAGAATCATTTATATTTTGATAACTTTTAGAATCTGTCGAAATTTCTAGTTGAAGTTCCAAAAATTTACAATTGGCCAAAATAAGAGTTCGATCGTCTGTTGAGTTCTGGGTTATGAACTCAAATATATTAAGAGCAATCTTGTAGGACTTTTGTTCATTCGCTAAAGCAGCAAGATTAATAAGCCCTTGTAAAGATTCAGGGTTACGTCTAAAGACTGCTTTTTCCTGAATAAAGGCTCTTGATAGCTCCTTTTGTTGAACAAACAACCAGCTTAACCACTTATTCCATAACGGATCTGGAGCAGATTGAGATTTCTTCAGTAAAACTTTCTTGAAAAGCTGGTTAAAAGGTTGACTAGAATCATCAGAAATGTAATCTGCAAGCAATTTCATAACTTGATTCATATAAGGCGGGTTTGTATGAACATAATCCAAATAACACTCCATCATTTTTTCTATATTTTGTTTTGCGGCATATAACCCTGCTAGCTGATAGTAATAGTTTGGATTAGCAGATCGAAGAAGACCTGTTTCATAGACTTGGATCGCTTGGTCTAATAAAGAATGTGCCTCAAAGCGTTTTGCAACACCATACAAATACTGAGGCTGCTGTTCAGTAATAAGCAATGCTTGATTATAATTTAACGATGCTTGATCTAGTTTGTTTTGAAGCTGGTAATTATATCCTAACTCAACCAAAAACTGTGGATGCCTTGACTGAAGCACCTGACTTTCAATATGATCTTGCGCAGACTTAAACTGATTAAGCTGCTGATGACATTCAATTAACTTAAGACTGTAGTCGGGGTTGGATCGTGAAGTTATTTGTAGTTTCTTGTAAAGTACCAATGCCTTTTCAAATTCACCACTCTGATAGTAGTTTTTCGCCAATGCAGGATCTTCTTGAGCTGAAGACACCAAGCAGAAAAGACTTAAAAAAAAACAGACCACAAATTTCATTAACTATTTATTGTAAGCATATTAAATAAATTATGAGTAATTACATTTGTCTATAAACACATAATGTATCGTTAGTTAATAACCGAAAATCCAGTATAAGGAATTAAAACCTCGGGGACTTGAATTCCTTCATCAGTTTGATAGTTTTCTAAAATCCCTGCTAATACACGCGGAAGTGCTAATGAACTTCCGTTTAAAGTATGTGCTAGTTCAGATTTACCATCAGCATTTTTGAAACGCAGCCTAAGTCGATTGGCTTGATAGGTTTCAAAGTTAGAGACTGAAGAAATTTCTAACCAGCGATCTTGGGCAGTTGAAAACACCTCAAAATCATAAGTCAATGCCGAAGTAAACCCTAAATCACCCGCACAAAGTTTCAAAATTCGATAGGGTAATTTTAATTCTTCTAAGATTGATTTTATATGTTCTACCATACCATCCAAAGCAACATAAGAATTAGATGGATGTTCTACTCTTAATATTTCTACTTTATCAAACTGATGTAATCTGTTAAGGCCACGAACATGAGCTCCATAACTTCCTGCTTCTCGACGAAAACAGGGCGTATAGGCCGTTAGAGTTTTTGGAAGTTCACTTTCTTGTAATAATACGTCTCTAAAAATATTAGTTGCAGGTACTTCAGCCGTAGGAATTAAATATAGATCATCTTCCCCCACATGGTACATTTGCCCTTCTTTATCCGGTAAATTACCTGTTCCAAAACCGGAGGCTTCGTTTACTAAATGAGGTACTTGGATTTCATTGTAGCCTGCAGCTATATTTTTATCAAGAAAATAGTTGATTAGCGCACGCTGTAAACGGGCACCCTTTCCTTTATAAACAGGAAAGCCCGCTCCCGTGATTTTATTACCAAGCTCAAAATCAATGATTTCATACTTTTTGGCTAGCTCCCAGTGAGGAACAGCATTTTTTGAAAGCACTGGAATAATTCCTGCTTTAAAAATTTCTTCATTATCATCATCAGTTGATCCGCTAGGCACAATACTATTAGGAAGGTTTGGGATTTTATATAACAGATTTCTCAGAGAATCTGAGACAGAATTTAACTGCTCTGAGATTATAGCTTTCGTCTCTTTTAAATCAGTAGTCTTTTGTTTAAACTCATTTGCCTTTTGAACTTGTCCTGTTTTGAATAACTCACCAATTTCTTTAGAAATAACATTCAATTCAGATGAAATTACATCTGCCTTAGTCTGTAGTGATCTTCGTGATTCATCTAGCTCCAGAACTGCTGAAATTAATGAGGGAGCTTCTTTGGTTCGTTTACTAAGACGTTCAACAACTTCCGTTTGATGCTCTCTTATGTAAGATACTTGTAACATACTGATTATTTTATATTGTAAATTTAAACATTTAGAACAAAACAAGAATTGGTTTTAGCTCTAAATCAAATTAGTTTTTGTGTAATAACTCAATTTTGTTAATAGCTTTTTGACTATCAGTTTCTAATTGGAATTTTAAATCCCCAAGTGTAGGAAATTTTATTTCGTCACGAATTCTATCCAGCAATTGAATAATTAACACTTGACCATAAATCGATTGGTCAAAGTCAAAGAAAAAGACTTCAACAGAAACTTTGTCAGTATCACTAACAGTCGGGTTAGTTCCAATATTCATCATTCCATAAAATAATTGAGCGTTTATTAAAGACTTGATTAGATAAACTCCCTTTTTAGGTATTAACTTGTAAGATTCCTCTATTTTTAAATTAGCTGTAGGAAATTGAATTGTTTTTCCTAGACCTTGTCCCTTTACTACTAAACCAGTAAGCATAAAATTATATCCTAAAAAATGGTTAGCAGTTATAATATCACCATTTTTTAAAGCAGCTCTTATTTTTGTTGAGCTGACTGCCACATCCCCTACCTCGTGTGCATCAATTTCTGTAACTTTGAACCCGTAAAAGGCGCCATATTCTTTGAGATCATTAATATTGGCCGTTCTATTACGCCCAAAATGATGATCATATCCAACAATAATATGCTTTACATGAAGCTTATTTACCAATATGTCACGAACATATTCGAGTGCTGTTAGTCTAGAAAATTCTTTGGTAAATGATTTAACAACCAAGTGGTCAACTCCGTGACTCTTCATTAAATTTGACTTCTCATCTATAGTGTTGATGAGTTTAATAGACGCATCTTCTTGGACTATTGTTCTTGGGTGTGGGAAAAAAGTCAATACTAAAGCTTGAAGTTTTTCTGCATTAGCTATCCCAATGAGTTTATTTATTATTTTTTGATGACCCAAGTGCACTCCGTCAAAAGTTCCTATAGTAACAATTGAATCCTTAATTTGGTCGTAATCGGCAGCAGATTTAATTTTCAAGTGGTAATTTTGAGTTGGAAATATTAGTTAACAAAGTTAAAAAAAGGCACATACATAAGTTGTACTGTATTTAATTTTTTATGTATTATTATATTCATTCATTGCATTTTTTACTCCTGACATTACAAAACTTTTTACAAAAGCTACACAGCGATCCAAACGACTATTTAGTTGATCTAGCTCAGTAGCAGTCCATTCGCCAAGAACATAATCGACTTGTTTTCCTTCTAAAAAATCAGAGCTAATTCCAAAACGAAGTCTATTGTACCGACTAGTCTGTAATTTATCTTGAATATCTTTAAGTCCGTTATGGCCTCCATCACT
>ERZ1047472.664-NODE-664-length-29854-cov-6.341018_pt1 | contig 29854 bp, 27 predicted proteins | sample MGYA00383095_ERZ1047472 | MGnify/ENA primary metagenome ERZ1047472 (study PRJEB29581, sample SAMEA5548365) | metagenome | biome: marine; feature: coastal; material: water | depth 1 m | study: Short-term variability in the microbial, nano- and picoplankton dynamics... | reverse complement strand
GACAATATTGGATAATAGAAAAAATAACCTTATTTTTTATTACTATATAATGAGATAGTTATATTTTGTTTGTGTTGACCTCGCATTACTTTGGGTTTAATGGGCGGCTCTAGCTTTAAAGCTGGTTGATGCCTTTATAATCAATTGAAAGAATGCGAACTTAAATAATGAGTAATGATAATTTATTTCATGGAAGCAATATACTCTGTGACTTGAGCGTTACCAGTAAGAAACAGTTATTACAGGAAATGGCCACTAAGCTTCTTGAGTCAAGAAAATTGACTAATGCTAATATTGCCTGCCGTGATATAGTCTTAGCTGCTATGGAGAGAGAGCGACTTGGTTCAACTGGTGTTGGTTCTGGTGTTGCCCTACCACATGCAAGAATTGAAGGAATAACTGAAGTCCACGCAATATTTGCCAGGCTTGAAACACCCATTGAGTACGACTCAATTGATGAGAGACCTGTTGACTTAGTAACACTTTTGTTAGCTCCAAAAAATGCTGGGGGAGCCCATTTGCGAGCTTTAGCAAAAGTTTCTAGAACATTACGCAAGCCAGATATGCGCCAGAGGTTAAGGGCTGCTCCAAATGAGGAAAGTTTGTTAACAATACTGGCTGAAGATCGTAGCGCTACAGCAGCCTAGCGTGCAACCGAATTAGGCAACTATTTGTCTATGAATTAAGCCTGCTCTTGCAAGATTATTTATAGAGTTTTATGTTTCCTTTAATATTAAGTAATTTATAACGAACCTTATAAAATGAGCGGATCAAAAAATACATCTTTAAACTCTCTGGGGTTTGCTAAAGCAAATTCTGATACACGTGTCGTTGTTGCAATGAGCGGCGGCGTTGACAGTTCTGTATGTGCCGCTTTGTTGGCTAGTGAGGGATATGATGTAATCGGTGTAACTCTTCAATTATATGACCATGGAGAAGCAATTAAAAAAGCTAAAGCATGTTGTGCCGGACAAGATATTTATGATGCTAAACGTGTAGCCGAAATGATGAATTTTCCTCATTACGTTCTAGATTATGAAGATAATTTTCGCGAAAAAGTCATAGAGAATTTTGCGGATACTTATCTTGCTGGCTCCACACCAATTCCTTGTGTGCGTTGTAATCAAACAGTAAAATTCCACGACCTTTTAGCAGTTGCCAAAGATTTAGGTGCGGATTGTATGGCTACTGGACATTACATCAAAAGAATAATGGGCCCTGAGGGTGCGGAACTTCACAGAGCCCATGATCACGGAAAAGACCAAAGCTACTTCTTGTTCTCAACTACGCGCGAGCAGCTTGACTATTTGAGATTTCCATTAGGAAGTTTTAGTAAGTCCGAAACAAGATCTTTAGCTGTTAAGTTTGGTCTTAATGTTGCGAGTAAACCTGACAGCCAAGATATTTGTTTTGTTCCAACAGGTAAGTACACGGATGTAATAGAAAAAATACGCCCTCTATCTGGCATAGCCGGTAATATTGTTCATCTTAATGGTCAAGTATTAGGTAAACATAGGGGCATAATGTATTACACGATAGGTCAACGCCGCGGCCTTGGTTTGCCCGACGGTTCAGGGGAAGACCCCCTTTTTGTGATAAAAATAGATCAGAACACAAATCAAGTTATTGTTGGCCCAAGAGAAGCTTTAAAGCGCAAAAAAATATGGCTTGAAGACATTAATTGGCTCGGTAAGGGGGAATATAATAAAAACCTTGACGGTTTCCAACTTCGAGTAAAAGTAAGGTCTACGCGTTCACCAGTGCTTGCTACCTTTTTGCTTGAGGGTGATGAAATTATAGTCGAGCTAGATCAGCCGGATGAAGGACTATCGCCTGGCCAAGCTTGCGTATTTTACAGTTCAGAAATTTCTGCTAAAAGAACTCTCGGTGGAGGGTGGATAGTTAAAACAAAATGAATTACTATATTGAAATTACATTAGTTTTATTGTTTATATTTTTTATACTTTGGTTATTTTCTAATAAGCAAAATAAAAAATATAGAGAAAAGAAGAATAGACTAAAACTTAAAATAGATCGAAAAAATCTATAAATTAGTGCCCACCACCCAAGCGGCCTAACCTAACCTTATAGTCTACAGCGACACCATATTCTGGGTCATCATCAGAATCTATCATTAATTGGCCTGCTCGCTTGAGTAGCTTATGACAGTCGCGCGTAAGATGTCTTAATCGAATTTCTTTTCCTGATTGTGTATATTTAGCTGCAAGTACCTCAATTGCTTGAAGAGCTGATTGATCAACGACACGGCTATTTTGAAAATCAACTATCACTATATTTGGATCATCTTTTATTGTGAATAATGAACTAAAAACATCAACTGAGCCAAAAAATAAAGGGCCTTCTAGCATGTAAATCTTAGTCTCTTCGTTAATTTGAGTATTAACATTAATGCGTCGAGCTGCATTCCATGCATATGCTAAAGCTGATACTATCACTCCTACAATTACTGCAATCGCTAAATCGTGCCAGACAGTTACAATTGTTACTAAGATGATCACAAGAGCATCAATAGTTGGGATGCGGCGCATAATTGAAAAAGATTGCCAAGCAAATGTACCTATTACCACCATAAACATTACCCCAACAAGAGCAGCAAGTGGTATTTCTTCAATAATGTGTGACCCAAATAATATGAAAAATAACAGAAACAATGATGCTGATATACCTGAAAGTCTAGTTCTGCCACCAGACTTCACATTTATCATAGATTGGCCAATCATTGCGCAGCCACCCATGCCTCCGAAAAACCCAGTTACAGTATTACTTATGCCTTGGGCAACGCACTCTTGTGATGCCCCTCCACGTTCTTCTTTTATCTCCCCTACTAAATTCAATGTCAGCAAACTTTCTATAAGTCCTATTGAGGCAAGTATTAATGAGTAAGGCAGTATAATTTTAAGAGTATCTAAATTGAAGGGCACATCAGGAATATGAAAGATTGGTAACCCTCCCTCTATAGATGACATGTCTCCAACACGAGGAACATCGATTCCAAATGTGATTACTATAGCGGCAACTATACCGATGCCTGCTAATGGTGCCGGTATAAAGTTAGTAATTTTTGGTGTAAGCCAAATTATAAACATTGTGAGAGCTACCAAGCCCAACATTAAGTAAAGAGTTGTACCGCTCATCCAAGTTCCGTGGAGCATATTAAATGGTCCATGTGTTTCACCTGCTGGAGCGGGTATCGTTTGAAATTGAGTGAGTTGTGCCAAGAAAATCACAATAGCAAGTCCATTTACAAAACCTAGCATTACTGGGTGTGGAACTAGTCTAATAAATTTACCAAGCCTTAAAATACCTGCGATTATTTGCATGATACCCATTAAAACTACAGTTATGAATAAATATTCGACCCCATGCTGAGCAACTAAGGCAACCATTACAACAGCTAAAGCTCCTGTTGCGCCGGATATCATACCAGGTCTTCCGCCGATACATGCTGTAATAAGGCCAACAATAAATGCTGCATATAAACCCACTAATGGTTCAACTCCAGCAACAATCGCAAAAGCTACTGCTTCAGGAACAAGTGCTAGAGCTACTGTTAATCCAGATAAGACTTCAACTTTTGTTCGATTAAAATCAAATGTGAGCGGGCCATTACGTCGCCTAGCTGGTATAGAGATTTTGTTAGCAAATGTGGATAGTGTAGAGCGGATCAAGACAGTGCTTCCAAGTTATTTTTATTGTGATGAGCGCATGTATACTCAGTCGGTAACTTGTTCAAGTCATGTTTTAAATTGTTTGATTACTGAAGTTGATTAACTTTTCCTTAAGAGTGCACAAATCTCTCCATGCCTCTCTTTTAAGTAAAGGTTGTTTTATTAATAAAGTTGGATGGTAAATTGGTAATGCAATTATTTCTTTATCAGAAAGAGTAATTTTTTGCCATTGCCCTCTATTCTTCATAATTGTGGTAAGTCCTGTAAGGGCTTGGAGTGAAACGCCTCCCACTAAAAGTAATATAGCTGGAGATACTAATTCAATATGGCGTTTCAAGAATGGAATACAAATATTAAGTTCTTCATCCGAAGGTTTCTTATGAGTGGATAATTTCCAGTTAATAGCAGTTGTTATGTAAGTATTGTCTTCAGTTTGGTTTATCGAGGCAAGCATTTTGTCAAGTAATTGTCCTTCAGGCCCTACAAATGGTTGACCAGTTTTATCATCATGGTTACTTGGACTGTCCCCTATGACCATTAAGTTAGCTTTTGGATTTCCTCTCGAAAACACACATTGTCTTGCATTATCAGTAAGGGCTGCACTTTCAAAATCTCTCATATAAGTCTTTAAATCATTGAGGTGTTTTATTTTTTTTAAGTCTTTATGATGCCTATCATTTATTTTTATGGGCTTTTTATGTATCGCTACTTTTTTTGCGGTTTCAGTCTGTATAATTGAACTTTCTCGAGTATGAGGTAAATTTAATTCCGGTGTTTCAACACCAACTTGGGACCACCAATCGAGAGCAGATTTTAATGCTTTATCCATTTTTATACACCATTTTTTCTACTAACTTTATAATTTTAAGAGCAATATTTATACTTGTTACCCTCTCTATTTCTTCAAGGCCAGATGATGAATTAACTTCAAGTAATTTGGGCCCGTTATTTGATCTCAGTATATCGACCCCAGCAATTGGTAAGTTTAAGAAGTTAGCAGCATCAATTGCCATTTTTCTTTCTTCGTGAGTAATTTTAGTTATAGATCCGAGGCCTCCAGCATGTATGTTCGACCTAAAGTCTCCAAACTTAGCAGTGCGTTTCATGACAGCAACGACTTCTTTTTCTATAACAAAACATCTTATATCTGAACCCGCACTGTCACTGATAAATTCTTGTATCAAAAAAGGCCGACGTTCGTAAATATATTCTGAAATTATTTTTCTAGCAGTATTAATATCATTGATTAAAAAAACAGCATCACCTTGCGTTCCTTTTACTGCTTTAAATATAAATGGATATCCTCCGATGCTTTCAATAGCCTCATTTAACTTATCCATATTTGTAAATAATGTAGTTTTGGGTATGGCTAATCCGACTCTGCTTAGTAGCTGGCCAGCTAAAAATTTATCACGAGAATTTATAAACCCGTATGAGGAAACAGTCGTTGGAATATTGGCGTTTTCAAAAATATTTATGAGTTTCTGACCAAAATCGGAGAGTGATACCCCTATGCGAGGGATGACTGCATCAGGGGTTGGGTTGAGCCCTGATAAGTATATATGATCATGCGATGGAATGACCTGCTCATGCGTAAGTAAAGTGTAAACATTATGCCCTAGACTCTTTCCGGCACTAATCATTCTCTTGTTTGAGTAATTGGCCGGATCCGCTGTTAAAATTGCTATGTTTAGCATCGATTTTAAGTCTCTTTTTCACAAAAATTACTATTGAGGCATCTGCGGCAAAGCGAATGCTTGTTTTGCTAACCTATTCTGTATATTGCCTATGTAATATTTTTATAAATGCGAGTCTATAAATGGATGAAAATAAAGAAAGTCATTTTGAACGTGAAAGCATGGAGTATGATGTTGTCATTGTGGGTGCTGGACCCGCAGGGCTATCAGCTGCCATAAAATTAAAGCAGTTGAATGAAAACTACAATGTGGTCGTTCTTGAAAAAGGATCTGAAGTTGGGGCACACATCTTATCAGGTGCAGTGCTAGATCCGAGTGGCCTGACCCGCTTAATGCCAGATTGGGAGACTAAAGGGTCTCCAATTAAGAACAAGGTAAAGGATGATAAACTTATTATACTTGGACCAAGCGGATCATTTAAGGTCCCTAATTTCCTAATGCCTCCTTTGATGAACAACCACGGTAATTATATAGTTTCTATGGCTAACACGTGTCGATGGCTAGCAGAGCAAGCTGAGGCTTTGGGTGTTGAAATATTTCCTGGGATGTCATGCTCAGAATTAGTTTATGATCAGTCTGGAGCAGTTAAAGGTGTAGTCGCTGGCGAGTTTGGAATTTCCAAGGATGGGACAAAAGGTGATGGGTATGAGCCAGGTATGGAGCTTCATGGCAAATATATCTTTATAGCTGAAGGCGCCCGGGGTTCACTTGCAAAACAGGCTATAAGTAAATTCTCTTTAGATGAACTATCTGATTGCCCCAAATTTGGCCTAGGAATGAAAGAAATTTGGGATGTCAAACCTGAAAACCATCAAGAGGGTTTGGTAGTGCATACGGCTGGGTGGCCGTTAGGTTGGAAAGCTGGGGGTGGTTCATTTTTGTATCATGCTGAGAATAATCAAGTTTATCTCGGGTATATTATTGATTTAAATTATAAAAACCCGCACTTATACCCTTACGCTGAAATGCAACGTTGGAAGCATCACCCAGAAATATCTCAAGTTTTAGATGGAGGCAAACGTGTTGCTTATGGTGCCCGAGTTGTCACAAAGGGTGGAATTCAGTCTATTCCTAAAGCTTGTTTCCCTGGAGGGCTTTTGCTCGGTTGTTCAGCAGGACTAGTTAATTTGCCCAGAATAAAAGGAAATCATAATGCTATGCACTCTGGTGTTGATGCTGCAGAGGCTGCCCACGCCGCTTTGCTGCTTGGTTCAGAAAGAACGGAATTGTTATCTTATGATGAAGCTTTAAGGAATGGCCCTGTTGGCCGAGATTTGAGACCAGTAAGAAATGTTGCACCTTTAAATGCAAGGTTTGGTCCCTTTCTTGGTGGAATGTTATTTGGTGGGATTGATATGTGGTCTGCTACTATTGCCAAGTTTAATTTAATTGGTGCAATAATGAATGTCACCAAGCTATTTTCGCGCAGAAGAACAATGACTTTATCTCATGGCAAAGACGACGCTGCATCAACAGGGAAGGCAGATCGATTTAAAAAAATAGATTACCCTAAACCGGATGGTATATTATCATTTGATCGATTAACAAATGTATCTTTTTCAGCCACAAATCACGGCGAAGAACAACCTAGTCATCTCAAATTAGTTAAGCCCACGGTTCCAATTGACTTTAACTTACCTAATTTTGATGAGCCAGCACAGAGGTATTGCCCTGCGGGTGTTTATGAGGTTTTAAGAGAAGAGGATGGTTCAAACCCTCGTTTTCAAGTTAACTCTCAAAACTGCGTACACTGTAAAACATGCGATATTAAAGACCCAAGTAGAAATATTATATGGTCAGTTCCTGAAGGTGGGGGTGGGCCAAACTACCCTAATATGTAACATTAAAACTAGGAAGTTGTTTTGTTTAAACTACAAATTTATGCTTCGTTCGTGTCGTTTCTAATATTGGCATCCTGTACGACAGCCCGCCTTCAGCCCATTCAGTCTGAAACTAAAGTCTTTAGTAGCTTTCTGGCTGGAAGTTACGCGAGTAGAATTAAGGAGTCACAATTTAGATCTGATTACTTAACTACTGCTTTTGAATATTCTGATTTTAAAGTTTCTCTTGGGCAGAAAGCTATTAGTTCTGCTATAGTGGCGAATAATTTAGCTCTAGCACATCAGCATGCTGAAGTTATCAATAAAAAAGACAAAAATGATCCTTTAAGTAATTTTTTGTTAGGATACCGGGCTTTATCTCAAGGACTTCATGAAACAGCAAATCAGTATTTAAGTCATGGAACTGATGAGGTCACAATTAGTATTATGAAGGGTTTATTAGCTGGCTGGAACTTTGTAGCTTTAGGGGACATTGATAAAGCTCGCGATGAGTTTTTATCCCTCGAAGGTGGTGTTTATTTCCAAAACTTAGGGCAATTACAAATTGCAAAGGCTGAGGGCTTAATTGGAGACACGGACCGAGCATTAGAGGCATTTAAACTTGTTGAGAATAGTGGGCAACTAAGAACAGAGTATTATTTATCAAAAGCACGCTTCTTAATCTCAAGAGATAGAAATAAGGATGCTTTGATTGAACTCGAACACTATTCAAAAGAAAATAATCTCCGAGGGGGAGGTCCAATTGAAAGATACATAAAGCTACTTAAGTCTGAAACAACTAAAAATATTGAGAAAACAGCGATACAAGAGGCAGCTAGAGCACTAACAGAGCCTTCCTATTGGTTTTTTGTTGCTAATCGTTCAAGCGATGCAGGCGAGATTTTATTACGGTTGGCATTAGACCTTGACCCAGATCATGATAAAGCAACTATATGGCTTGGGGAATTACTTGAGAATACTAAACGACCATCAGAAGCTTTGGGTCTTTACCTAAGTGTCTCAGATAAATCGAGCTATAATATTACCGCTAAACTATCCGCTGCAAATCTATATTTAAATAAAAAGTCTGATCAAAAAGCATTTAATATTTTACATAAACTTAATATTGATAAGCCAACGGTAGTCACGCAGGAGGCTTTGGGAAGGGCATATATTATTCGTGAAGATTATATTAATGCCTTACCTGTCTATGATGACTTAATTTATAAAATGACTGACCAAGAATTAAAAACTAATCCTCAAGCATTATATTTTAGAGGGATTTGCTACGAGAGAATTGGTAAATGGGATAAAGCGGAAGCTGACTTTAAAAAAGTTTTGTCTATAGACCCCAATCATGCTGATGCATTAAATTATTTAGGTTATACATGGATAGACAGAGGAGAATATTTATCAACATCTCTTGAGATGATACAAAAAGCAGTAGAATTGAGCCCTAATAGCGGTGCAATAACTGATAGCTTAGGTTGGGCCCATTACAAGTTAGGGAATTTAAAAAAAGCCAAGCTTAATTTAGAAGCAGCTGTAGAACTATCTCCAACTTCTGCAACAATAATTGACCATTTAGGAGATATTTATTGGGTGATAGGAAGAAAAAAAGAGGCAATGTATCAATGGAAACGAGCTTTAGATTATAATCCTACTGCGAAAGAAAAGGATTATATAGTTGAAAAACTAGATGGTCAGTTTGTTTATCAGCACCAACATATTGGATCTCAATCATAGTGACTTATGAATACCAAGAGCGAGCGAAAGCTAAAATTAACTTAACGCTCCATGTGGGCTCTAAAATTAATGATATTTCCCATTCTCAATATGGTTATCATCCATTAAATAGTCTTGTTGTTTTTTCCGATATTGCAGATGAAGTCTTAATTGTGCCTTCAAAAGAAAATAAGATATCAATTACGGGTCCATTTGGATATATGCTTAATGCAAACGAGTCTAACTCAACAATACAAGCGTTGAAAGCAATAGACCGTAGTCCGCGACATATTAAATTATTAAAAAACTTACCTGTATCTGCAGGTATTGGGGGAGGTAGTGCAAATGCTGCTGCAGTAATGCGTATTTTTAATAGTGAGAGCATTCAGGTAGCCATGTCTCTTGGTGCTGACGTACCCGTTTGTTTGTTTTCAAAAACTGCACAAATGAGTGGAATCGGAGAAAACTTATTCTTTCTTCCTGGCTTGGGACAAGTAAATGCAGTACTTGTTAACCCCAGGGTGAGTGTTTCAACTGCAAAGGTATTTAAAGCTTTTGATGACATGTTTGTTAAAGGTGGTTCAATATTACCAACTACAACTGAAGGATCTTTGCTTATCAGAGCAATAAATGGAAGAAATGACCTCGAAGCTGCGGCTATATCACTGGAGCCTATCATAGGGGATGTATTGAGCATCATTAATAACCAGACTGGATGCTGTCTTGCACGAATGTCTGGTTCAGGCCCCACATGTTATGGCCTTTTTAAAGATGCAGGGGCATCTTTAAAGGCGGCTAATGCAATCAGATCTATAGCGCCTGATTGGTGGTGCGAGACTACCATATTAGGCGATAAATAAATGATAACTTTGAATTCAGATATTTTTTATGTTGGGCTTGGATGTTTCATTGTGTCATTTGTAATTTGTAAGCTTATGGTATTAGTAAATTTGAGTGATAGTCCTAATTATCGTTCTATCCATAATAAAACAAACCCCACTGGTGGTGGTTTAGGGATTATAGCAGCACTCGGGTTTTCACTAATTTTAATAAATACTTTTATTCCTGAAGTGTCTTTATCTAAAGATTTACCTTATTTTTTAGTTTGCGCAATAATGATCTCTTTTTTGGGAGTGCTTGATGATATTTTTGAAATAAGAGCCATACATAAATTTACGATAATAATTTTTATTTCAATTGTTGCTGTAATTCTTATTGGACCAGCTACTTCATTGCCAGGATTTTATAGCACAATTAACTTGCCTTATTTAGTTGGGTTAACTGGTTCAGTCCTATGGATATTTGTTTGTATAAATGGGATTAATTTTATGGATGGCGCTAATGGCCTAATGGCTAGTTTTATGTTTCTGGCTACTTTTTCATTATCTATAATTGCATTTATATCAGGGGCCGTAACTACAATGATTATAGGACTTACATTATGTTTTGGCTTACTAGGATTATTACCTTTTAATTTTGGTAATAATTCCAAAATATTTGCGGGAGATACTGGTTCTTTATTAACGGGTTTTATTTTCTCTTTCTCTGCATTGCTTTTGGTAAAAGAGACAGATAATCATGATCTTCTTTATGTGGGTCCGCTCTTAATTCTTCCATTTTTATCTGATATTTTTATAACTATGCTGGGAAGAGTACGGCTTAGAGGTTCCTTTTTCTCGGCGCATAAAGATCATTTGTACCAAGTGTTAATTGCTCAAAATGTAAGCCACACTAGAGTATCTATAGCATACTTAGCTACAGGTATGTTTATTTCATCTTTAACTATTTTTTGTGTGATTAAAGAAATTAGGATTTCTATGTGGATACTCTTAATTTCAATTACAACAGCTGCATCTGTTAGGTATTTTATTAAGAGAGATATAGTATTGAAACAAAAAGGTAAAAGCCGGAAGGCATAATTTTCAGCTTGCTCTATCAACAATATAACTAGCCAATTCTTCTAGTGTAGTTCTCCATGGGCTAGGATCAAAAACATTAAGCAGCTCTTTTGCTTCCAGTGAATATTGCCGAGCTAATTCCATTGTACTTTCGATAGATTTTGAGCTCTGTATTAACAGCACTGCTTTTTTAAAGTCTTCATTATTTTGTTTTCTTTCAACTATTACTCTGTGCCAAAAACTATGATTTTCGTGCTTAGAAAACTCAATGGCACGAATAACTGGTAGGGTCATTTTTCCCTCTCTGAAATCATCCCCTACTGATTTACCTAATTTGCTTTCAAATCCACTATAATCAAGTGCATCATCGACAAGTTGAAATGCGAGGCCAATTTTTAAGCCATAACCATGGAGTGCTTTTCTTTTTTCTTCAGATTGAAATGTAATAACAGCTGACACTTCAGTGGAGGCTGCGAACAATGCAGCAGTTTTTGCTGATATAACTTGCATATAAGATACTTCATCCATCTGCATGTTTCCTAAAGCTGCTAGCTGTCTTACCTCTCCCTCTGCTATTACAGAAGATGCATTTGCTAAAATGTTAAGTGCTTCCAACGAATTAGTTTCAACCATTAAGTTAAAAGCCCGTGCAAATAAAAAATCACCAACTAGAATTGAAGGGCTATTTCCCCATACTAGATTGGCTGGTTTTTTACCTCTTCTCAGCGTACTGTCATCTACTACATCATCATGTAGGAGTGTAGCTGAGTGTATAAACTCTACAGCAGCTGCAAGTTTGTGGTGCTTATCTCCTTTATATCCACACATTTGAGATGTTGCTACAGTCAGTAGGGGTCTCAATCGTTTTCCACCTGCGCTAATTAAATGTTTTGCGAGATCTGGAATTAAACCTACCGGACTTTGCATTCTTTCTAATATCAATTGGTCAACAGATGCCATATCACTAGCAGCCATTTTCCATAGTTTTTCAGCGGGACTACGGTCTACTTTATTAATTAGTTGTGGTTGAGCGTTCACATATTCCCCTTTAAGGGTTTCTAAGATTGATTAATATCACTAGTGTTTTAAAAACTAACCCACAAGAGCTTTTGCTGTCGCAGGGCATAAATTGAGTTTTATAATGACCCCAATATTAAAAACTGTAAACTTGGCCACTTTAAATTATGCGCAGGCTATTTTGAAGGAAGCTGACATTCCGTTTTTTACGATGGATGAAAATGTTAGTATAATAGAGGGTTCAATTGGTATTATACCGAGGCGTTTGATGGTTTTAGATGATGATTTTGCAGATGCGGTTGATGTGTTTAAATATGCGGGACTGTCAAATCAAATACACCAACCTTAAGGGTTGAAATTTATGGGTTTTTAACTAGGTTTGTCTCAACTTAAACGTCAGAACCCTATAGTTATGAAAATGAAAAATAAAATTAAATCAGTGCAGTCCTTTCAGGGGTTGATCCTTACTTTACAAAACTATTGGGCGAGTCAGGGCTGTGTAATTTTACAGCCTTTTGATACGGAGGTAGGAGCGGGAACATTGCACCCTGCAACAGTTTTGAGGTCCCTAGGTAAAAAGCCTTGGAACGTTGCTTATGTTCAGCCCTCAAGAAGACCTGCAGATGGTAGATATGGTGAAAATCCTAATAGGTTACAACATTATTATCAATTCCAAGTAATAATGAAGCCTAATCCCGTTAATTTTCAAGAATTATACCTTGGTAGCTTAGCTGCTATAGGGATTGATATGGATTTGCATGACATTCGTTTTGTTGAAGATGACTGGGAAAACCCCACTGTTGGTGCTTGGGGTTTGGGTTGGGAAGTTTGGTGTGATGGCATGGAGGTGAGTCAGTACACGTATTTCCAACAGGTAGGAGGAATCGAGCTTGATATTGTTTCAGGTGAACTAACTTATGGATTAGAGCGTCTAGCTATGTATGTTCAGGGGGTTGATAATGTTTATGACCTTGTCTTCACAGAAGAAAATAAAAGTAATGGTACTCCAGAAGTCTTATATGGTGATATATTTCATCAAAATGAAGTGCAACAATCTGCTTATAATTTTGAATACGCTGATACATATAAAATCTTAGAGAAATTCAAATTTGCTGAAGAGGAATGCATGGCGCTCCTTGAACTTGATATTGCTCTTCCTTTGCCTGCATATGAGCATGCTTTGAAGGCATCGCATCTGTTTAATTTGCTTGATGCCAGGGGCGTTGTTTCACCAACACAGAGGCAAGAGTATATAAAACGTGTTAGAGATCTCACTAAAGCTTGCGCTAATTCTTATGTAAACAAAGAAAATAACATTAAAGAAAAAGCATGGAAAAATTAAAAATGGCAGAACTTTTTATTGAAATTTTTAGTGAAGAAATTCCTGCTAGAATGCAATTAAAAGCAGGAGAAAATTTTTCAAAACTCATGGTATCTGGACTAAAAAAAGAAGGGTTATTATGTGAAAAAATAATACATCATACAGGCCCCAGAAGGCTAATATTTAAAGCTGATATTCCACTCAAGTCGCCAAACCTTTCGGAAGAAAAAAAAGGACCAAGGGTTAATGCCCCGGAAAAAGCAATTGAAGGATTTCTTCGCAGTGCGGGGTTAAATAGTTTGTCTGACGCTTGCATCAAGGTTGATGAAAAAAAAGGTGATTATTATTATACTAAAACTGAAAAAAAAGGTCTTAATAGTGACCAAATAGTTTCTGAAGTTTTAGTGTCTGTTATGAATAATTTTCCTTGGCCTAAGTCAATGAAATCAGGGACGTCTGGTTTTCGTTGGGTAAGGCCCCTAAGAGGAATTATTTGTTTGGTCGATGGCAAACTAATAGATTGTACAGTCGATAATATAAGAGCAGGTAGAATGACCGAAGGTCATCGAATGCACGGGAAGGGTCCTTTTACTGTAAAAAACTTCTCTGATTATTGCCATAAACTTGAAAATGAGGGACATGTAATGATCTCCCATCAAGATAGGAAAAATAAAATCCATAATGATGCAAAAAATATTTGTGAGGAAAATGGATTAGAATTAATTGATGATATTTCATTAATTGATGAAGTATCAGGTTTAGTTGAGTGGCCTAATGTTTTATTAGGTCATATGGACCCTCTATTTTTAGAGTTACCCTCTGAAGTAATAAAGCTATCCATGCGAACACATCAAAAATATTTTGCAGTGAGAGACCCATCTACTGGAAGTCTCTCCCCACACTTTATTGTAGTTTCAAATCAGACTGCGCCCGATGGCGGAGCAGAAATTGCAAAGGGTAATGCTAAGGTTTTATCTGCAAGGCTTTCAGACGCCAAATTTTTTCAAAAAGAGGATATGAAGTTTGATTTAGAAGAAAATTACTCCAAATTAAACTCAATAGTCTTTCATAAAAAACTTGGTTCTATTAGAGACAAATCTGAAAGAGTCGCAGTGCTTGCGGCTTTAATGGCTCCTTATCTTGATGCAGATCCTGAACTTGTAAAAAAGGCTGCGCGGTTAGCAAAATGTGACCTTGTAACAAATATGGTTATTGAATTCACTAGTTTGCAAGGCCAAATTGGTGCTATGTATTACGCCGCAGAGGGTGGAAATAAAAATATTATTAAGGCGATTGAAGATCAATATAAGCCACAAGGTCCCAGTGATAATGTCCCAAGTAATTCTGTAGCAATCGCGGTAGCTCTAGCTGATAAAATTGACACATTACTCTGTTTTTGGGGGATACAGGAAAAGCCGACAGGATCTAAAGACCCATTCGCCTTGAGGCGAGCGGCATTAGGGGTAGTAAGAATAATACTGGAAAATAAGATAAAATTAAATATTTCAAACATTTTAGAAATGGCAGTAACTTCTAGGGTCATCGCCAAACCTTGTTTACCTGAATTGGACGTTTCAGTTATTGATAGTCTTCTATCTTTTATTATTGAGCGGTTTAAAATTTACCTTCGTGATAATGACATGAGGCAAGATCTTATTAACGCTGTTTTAAAACGCGGTGTTGATGATCTTTTGTCGGCTACGAATCGTGTTGAATCTTTGCAGGCATTTTTATCTACGGAAGAAGGAACAAACTTGCTTTCTGTTTGCAAGCGCTCTGGAAATATACTTAAAGCAGAGGAGAAAAAGGCTGAATTACCGAGCGGTGATATTGACACATTGACGCATAAAAGAGCAAAAGAGTTATTAGACGCATTAATTCAAGCGAGAAAAAGTATAGTTCTTGAAATGGGTAATGAGTCATATTCTATGGCTATGACAGCGCTGTCTAAGTTGCGGAAACCAATAGACCTTTTCTTTGATGAGGTGAAGGTAAATGATGAAAATCCAGATATACGGGCAAACAACCTTAGACTTTTAATTATGTTACGTGATACTGCCCTAGAAATAGCTGATTTTGATGCTATTACGGGTTAAACTACAGGGATCATTTCAATGACAAAATGGGTTTATTCTTTCGGCGGAGGGCAAGCTGAAGGGAATACAGCGATGAAAAATTTACTTGGAGGCAAAGGTGCTAACTTAGCGGAGATGGCATCCCTTGGATTGCCAGTTCCCCCTGGTTTTACCTTATCTACAGATGTGTGTACTAGTTTTTATGATAATGGAAATAAATACCCTGATAAACTTTCTGCTCAAACTAATGATGGCTTAAAAACTATAGAAAAAATAACAGGAAAGTTATTCGGAAGTAACTCAAATCCATTATTATTATCTGTGCGTTCAGGTGCGCGTGCATCAATGCCTGGTATGATGGACACAGTTTTAAATCTTGGTTTAAATGACGAAACTGTTGAGGGTTTAGCAAAACTTTCAGGCGATAGACGCTTTGCGTTGGATAGTTACAGGCGCTTTATTACTATGTATTCTGATGTTGTATTAGGTGTACATCACCACACATTTGAAGATATATTAGAAATTTATAAAGATAGCCAAGGTTGCAATCTTGATACAGAACTTTCTGCTGACGATTGGGCAATTATCATTGATAAATATAAAACTGCTGTGGCTCGTGAATTAGGCTATCAATTTCCACAGGACCCTATGAAGCAACTTCAAGGGGCAATTGATGCTGTTTTTGGAAGTTGGATGAATGAACGCGCTGTTGTTTATCGTCGACTTAATAGCATACCTGCTGCTTGGGGAACTGCAGTAAATGTTCAGGCAATGGTGTTCGGAAATATGGGTGATACATCAGCAACTGGTGTGGCATTTACTCGGAACCCATCTAACGGAGAAAAAAGTTATTATGGTGAGTATTTAATAAACGCACAGGGAGAAGATGTTGTAGCTGGAATAAGAACCCCACAATCTTTAACTAAGGTAGCCCGCTTAGAAATGGGGGAAGAAAGCCTGTCTATGGAAGAGGCTTTTCCTGAGGTGTTTGCCGAGCTTTCCGAAACCTTTGAGACATTAGAAAATCATTACAAAGATATGCAGGATATTGAATTCACAGTTGAGAGAGGAAAACTTTGGCTACTTCAGACGCGTTCAGGTAAGAGAACCGCGAAGGCAGCATTTAAAATAGCAGTTGATATGGCATTATCAGGACAAATTTCCAGTGATGACGCGCTATTACGCATTGACCCCTTATCATTGGACCAATTATTACATCCAACACTTGACCCAAATGCAAAAAGGGACCTACTCACAATGGGTCTGCCTGCGTCTCCAGGTGCAGCCATTGGGGAAGTGGTTTTTGACTCTGATGAAGCTGAAGAGTTAAAAAAAGCTGGAAAAAAAGTTATATTAGTTCGAACAGAAACTAGTCCAGAAGATATTCACGGAATGCATGCTGCTGAAGCTATTATAACTGCCAGAGGTGGAATGACATCTCATGCGGCAGTTGTTGCCAGGGGTATGGGTAGACCATGTGTTTCTGGAGCTGGAGATATTCGTATTGATTATGAAGCTAAAGAGTTTTCAGTGATGAATCGGGTTGTCAAGAGAGGAGACACTTTAACAATTGATGGAGCCACAGGCCAAGTATTCTTCGGTTCGGTTGATATGATGCAACCTGAATTATCTGGGGATTTTTCAAAAATTATGAACTGGGCTGATACCGCAAGAACTCTAAAGATAAGGGCTAATGCAGAAACCCCCTTGGATGTTACAACTGCCAAAGATTTTGGTGCTGAGGGGATCGGACTATGTAGAACTGAGCATATGTTTTTTGAAGAGCACCGGCTAGCCCATTTTCGTGAAATGATCTTATCGTCTAATAAAATCGGAAGACAAGACGCACTGGAAAAAATCTTACCAGTACAGCGTGAAGATTTCGCTACAATATTCAGAATAATGGAAGGCCGTCCATGTACTATCCGATTATTGGACCCTCCTTTGCATGAATTTTTACCGCATACAGAAGACGATATTGCATCAGTTGCCAAATCTTTAGGTTTGCCGAAAAAAGAACTTATGTTGCGCTCAAGGGAACTTGCAGAGACTAATCCCATGTTGGGTCATCGTGGCTGTAGACTCGGTATATCATATCCTGAAATTTATGAAATGCAGGCTAGAGCAATATTTGAAGCTCAGATTATAGTTGAGGGTGAAATCGGAAAAAAACTTAATGCTGAAATTATGATTCCGTTAGTTTCTTCACCTGAAGAATTAGAAATATTATGTAATACCATCAAAAAATTAGCAGATAAAATTGGTGCTAAAAACTATTCAATAGGCACAATGATTGAATTACCCAGAGCGGCATTACTTGCAGGGGAGATTGCTCACCATGCGGAATTCTTCAGCTTTGGAACAAATGACCTTACTCAAACAACTTATGGACTTTCACGTGATGACGCTGGTAAATTCTTACCAGATTATGTAAGGGCGGGTATTATTGAAAAAGACCCTTTTGTTACACTCGATCAAGATGGAGTTGGTCAATTAATCAATATTGCTGTTTTAAAAGGAAGAAAAACAAGAAGTGATATTAAGTTAGGTATTTGCGGTGAGCATGGAGGGGACCCCTCTTCAATAGAGTTTTGTCATAATCTTGGTTTAGATTATGTCTCTTGTTCGCCTTATCGCGTTCCGATCGCCAGGTTAGCTGCTGCTCAAGCGGCTATATTATCCAAGAGAGCGTGAACTAATTTTTATAGAAATTTCTAATTTTGATCTTACTGTAGACATTAAGGAAACTATATGAATTTAAAAAGTTATAACTTTCTTCCCTGGGTTATCCTGATAATTTGTTTTACTGTTGCTTTTTTTACTTTCCCTATAATATCTAAAAATGCCCTTCAAAAAAGAGACGAAAACTTTTGGGTGATAAAAGCGAAATCATTTCAAGATAAAAGTTATTCGAATAACAAGTACAAGAAAAGTAATATTCTAGACCTTCATTCTAGTTTTCAAAGAGACTATTTTTATAATTACAAATTAGCAATAGAACAGCATCAGTGTTTATCGGAGGCAATATATTATGAGGCTAGATCAGAGAGTTTAATTGGACAAAAAGCTGTTGCTGAAGTTATTTTGAATAGACGAAGATCTAAGCATTTTCCTGATACAATATGTGAAGTTGTTTTTCAGGGGTCAGATCGTAAAACGGGGTGTCAATTTAGTTTTACATGTGACGGTTCAATTTCTGATGAAATTGAAGAAAAAAATTGGAAAAGATCACAAAATATAGCTAAATTAATAATGGTGGGTGGCGTTAGGCCATTTACTGAAAATTCTACACATTATCATACCGTTGATATTAGCCCTCCTTGGATAAATGATCTCAGACCAACTAGGAAAATAGGAAGTCATTTGTTTTATCGTTTTAAATTTCGCGAAATATCTGATTAGTCTAATCTCTGTAAATTTGTTTAGTTTTTCAACTTATACACTTTGCAACGTTAAACTAAATTAGTTATACCTGAATAGCTCAAGACAAATTTAAAAGAACAATATTATGAATGCTTTCCCAACGTTTAAATTTTTTATTAAATTAATTATAATTAGTACAGTTTTGCAAGGCTGTAAAAACGGGATTGATAATAATTCAAAAGCCAAAGTAAGCTTGGCACGAAATGATTTGCAAATCATTTCTATGTCCTCAAAGGCTCTCCCAGAAAATATAACCCGTTTGAGTTTTGGGTCGTGTCTATCAGAGAAAGAAGACCAATCAATATGGAATAATATTGCTGCTGAAAAACCTGACGCTTTTATTTTTATGGGTGATAATATTTACGGTGATGCCTACCATAAAGACCCTATTTTTGACGACCCCAATATGCCTAAAATGCAGGCTGCCTATTATGAATTAGCGCAAAGTAAGCAATTTAAAAAATTCCGTGATCAAGTTCCTGTAATTCCAACGTGGGATGATCATGACTATGGATTAAATGATGGTGGGGCATCTTATAAATTTAAGGAAAGGTCAAAAAACCTGTTCTTAAAGGCCTGGGATATTCCTCCTGAAGACGTACGTTATCAAAGGCCAGGTATTTATGCTTCAAAAATCTTAGGCCAAAAAGGACAAAGAATTCAAATTATAATGCTTGATACTAGAAGCTTCAGAACAGAGTTGACGCCTACGGATCAATATAATGCCCCAGGAAAAGAAAGATATATTCCCTCCACATCAGAGAAAGGAACATTACTGGGGTTAGAGCAATGGTCATGGCTCAAGGAACAGCTTGAAAAGCCTGCTGACCTGCGTATCCTTGTGAGTACAATACAAGTAATTGCTGATGGCCATGGTTGGGAAGCATGGAGGACTATGCCGTATGAAAGAAATAAACTTTACAAATTAATCAAAGACACAAATGCAAAAAATTTAATTATTCTTTCGGGAGATCGACATGCTGGTGCATTCTATGAACGTGAAGACTTAGCCCCTTTTAAAATTCATGAGGTTACCTCGTCATCATTGAATTTGCCTGGAAGTTACTGGCGATCAAAAAATAACGATACGAGTATAGAGGCAGGACCGTACCGCACTACTCAGATGCAATATGAACCTAACTATGGCTTAATGGACATCGACTGGGATTCCCGGATAGCTCGCGTGAGCCTTGTCAGTCCTGGAAATACAACCTTTGATAAGGAGATTAGCTTTTAGTTAGAATCCATTCCTAAATCAAAGTTTTGAGAGCTATGCGTAAGCGAGCCAATTGAAATTATATCAACTCCCGTTTTGCTTATTCTCTCGACTTTACCTAAGCTAACATTACCTGAGGCTTCAATTTTCGGGGAGCAACTATCGCATGATCTGATAATTTTTACTGCATGAGATAAATCTTCTGGACTCATGTTATCTAATAGAATGACATCAGGGCTATATTTGAGCACCACATCAAGCTGATCTATATTATCCACTTCAATATTGACATGGGCCATATGGTCTGCATTTTTATTTATGGTATTTAAAGCATTTTCCATACCACCAGCAAAAGCTACATGATTGTCTTTGATCATTATACTTGATGATAGGCTTCCGCGGTGAGTAAAGCCCCCACCAGCTAACACTGCTTGTTTTTCTAGAGCCCTTAAACCAGGCGTTGTTTTTCTTGTTGCCGCAATTCTTGTATTTGTACCTTTTACGAGGGCTACATATTTAGCCGTTAATGTTGCTATTCCTGACAACCTACCCATAAAGTTTAATGCAATTCTTTCACCTGCTAATAAAGAAAGTGCTGAGCCCTCTACAGTTGCAATTAAATCACCTTTTTTAACAGATTCAGAATCTTTTAATCTAGGGGTAAACTTTACTGTGCTATCTATTAATTCATATGTCATCCTTGCAGGCTGTAAGCCTGAAATAATACCGTCAGAGCGTGACCTTATGTATAATTTATTTTGAGCTGACTTTGGTACTAACAATGATGATGTAATATCGCCATAATTACCAAAGTCTTCATTAAGCGCTAAGCGTACTATTGGTTCAATTATTGAGGGGAGAATGTCTAGGTTATATTTCATTTTTAATCCAACATGTCGTAAGTTATATAGCTTGATTTTGCATTTTTCTTTGTAAAATTGAAATCATCTCGATAATGGGCACCCCGACATTCCTCTCTGGCTAAGGCACATGATGCTATCATCTTTGATGCGACTAGTGGGTTAGCCGGCCCTACTTTTTCTATTAAATAATTTATATGATTAATCAGTATGTTTAATTTTTTATCATTTCTCTGTACACCACAATTTAATGTCATGGCTTTTCTTAGGGAGTGACTTACTTCTTTACCCATAGATAGCCATGGTTGCGTTTTAATTTTTTGCGAGAGTTTATTTTCCCAATTTTTTCCATTGATATATCTTGCTGCTCGATCTCCAAATACGATTGCTTCAAGCAAGGAATTGCTTGCAAGTCGATTGGCACCATGAACCCCCACAGCGCTACATTCTCCAACGGCTAGAAGACCATTGAGGTTAGTCTGTCCGTAACTGTCCGTAGCTATACCGCCCATGTGATAGTGAACTGCAGGAGCAATTGGTATTAGTTGATTTCGGGGATCTATTCCGGCATCCATACAACTTTCGAAAACAGTCGGAAAATTTATTGGGAATTTATCACCTATAGCTTTTCTACAATCTAAAAATGCTTGTTTTCCAGACTCTATTTCTAAAAAAATAGATCTTGCTACATCATCTCGAGGTGCTAACTCACCTTTTTTATGATATTTATCCATAAAACGAATGCCATTGGAATCAGTTAAAATAGCCCCTTGTCCTCTCAATGCCTCCGTAGCTAGAGGTGCGGGATCGCGACCTACGTCAATAGCTGTCGGGTGAAATTGAACAAATTCTAAGTCACGCATTTTTGCACCAACTACTGCAGCCATGCCTAATGCATCTCCTCTAGCAGTCCTTGGATTTGTAGTAACTGAGAATAGTCCTCCAATACCGCCTGTCGCCAAAACGGTAATATCGGCCTCAATACAAAGAATTGCGCCATCATCCCTTCTTGCTAAAGTTCCCGTTACTCCACCATTGATATCAGTTAGAAGGCTTTCTGCTCTCCAACCAATAATTCCAGTAATGTGCTCTGCTTCTTGAGCGCGGGATACCATTACTTTGATGATTTCTGCTCCACTTGTATCACCTTTAACTCTTGCAACTCGGGCTGTTGAGTGAGCTGCCTCCAAAGAAAGAGATAATTCTCCGTGGCTGTTTTTATCAAATGGTACTCCCAGGGCGCTTAAATCATGAACGCAGCCAGGTCCCTCTGAAGCAAGTATCTTTGCTATTTCCGGATCAACCAATCCATCACCGGCTTTAATTGTATCGTTTTTATGGAGTTCTATAGAGTCATTTTTTGATAAAGCAGCAGCTATTCCTCCCTGGGCCCATGCAGAAGCTGCACCTTTAGATGAGCGTTTTGAGGTTAGAACATAAACTTTTCTTGGGAACAATTTTAGAGCTAAGTATAGCCCAGCGAGACCAGCACCAATTACTAAAACAGAACCACTAGGTAATTTCTTTGACTCATAACTACCCCGTTCCATTTCTTAAATAACCTTGACGTTACTTGCCGGCAAACTGGGATCAAAGTGTCCCTTAACAGGGTCAAACTTGACATTTATCATATCCATAACTGCTTTATGTGCTTTTTTTCTTTGGGCTTCAGGTAAAATAATTTCATATTTTTCATTTTTAAGGCATTCATATATGTTTTCTAATGTAATTCTTTTCATATGAGGACATAGATTACATGGTCTAACAAACTTAGTTTCAGGATTCTGCATTGCAACGTTATCGGACATTGAGCATTCAGTAAGTAGTATAGCATTTTTTGGTTTATTTTTGGATACGAAGTCGCTCATGGCTTTCGTAGAACCAGTAAAATCTGACTCCGAAACCACATCGGGAGGACACTCTGGATGTGCTAAAATAACAACACCAGGGTTTTCTTTTCGCATATCTTTAACATCACCAGAAGAAAACCTTGCGTGAACTTCACAGCGACCATGCCAAGCTATAACTTCTATAGGAGTTTGTTTAGCTACATTTTTAGCTAAATACTCATCCGGAAGCATTATAACTTTATCGACATTCCATTTTTTTGCGATATATTCAACAATTGCTACTGCGTTCGATGATGTACAGCATATATCAGATTCTGCCTTCACGTCTGCCGATGTGTTCACGTAAGTTACTACTGGAAGATTTGGGTATTTCTTTTTGATAAGTTTTACATCCTCCCCTGTGATAGAGGACGCTAGAGAACATCCTGCTCTTAAAGAGGGTATAAGTATTCGCTTTTCAGGACATAAAATTTTAGAGGTTTCAGCCATGAAATGAACTCCACCTTGAACTATTATACTAGCATTTGTTTTCGTCGCTTCTACTGCGAGGCCTAAGCTATCACCTGTGTAGTCCCCTATAAGTCCAAAGATGTCTGGGGTCATGTAATTATGTGCCAATATTACTGCATTTTTATCTTTTTTTAGGGTATTTATTGCGTGTACTAGAGGAGCATATGCTGGCCATTCAAATTTAGGAATAAAATTTGATACACTAGCATATAAATGGTCAGTAGCTAATTTTACCTCATCATTGTAATCTAGTTTATATTCTTTGTTAGTAGGTAAAGCACAAACCCCATTTTCAACCTCTAGGGTCTGGCCAATCCAACGACCATTTTCCCAGTTGTTGAGTTTGTTTTCCATCTTATGCTCCCATTCCTTAATGCCCTATAAAGGTGATAAATATTTATAGCCAACTTTTAATAAGATAATTACTGTTAATCGTTAATCTTATTTAGTTCATTGAAACGATTTAAAAAAGCTTTTTCCGCAAATTCCACAGCAATAGGTTTGATCTTTATATTTATTGAGAAGGCGGGCTTTAAAAAAAATTTATTAGCTTCAGGTACTGTAAATCCAGCAATTTGAGTTGCTTCAAACCAAGCTGAATAGAGATCAGATTGTTTAATTTTTTTCTTCAATGCAGTGTTTTTAATTGAAGGAAGGCCGAATCTTATATTTATCGCTTCTTCCAACCGGGTTTCGAAAGATTTATAGTTTAATCCCAGTGCTGCTTTGAACGGACTAATCATATCGCCAATTACATATTCAGCCGCATCATGTAATAGAGCCGCTAACTGATCATTTGGAGTTGAATTAGGGTTGTTTATTTTGAATATTTTTTCAACCAATATGCTGTGCTCTGCAACGCTAAAGGCGTGTATGCCAGCTGTTTGACCATTCCATCTTGCAACACGAGATAAACCTCTTGCAATATCTTCAATCTCTATATCGAGTGGTGAAGGGTCAATTAAGTTCAAACGCCTTCCAGATAGCATGCGTTGCCAAGCCCTTTTTGACCCGATATTTTCAGCCATTTTTTCTAACAAATATTGCACCAGCTGAATAACCAGCACCAAAACTACAAATTAAACCTATATCACCATTTTTAAAATCGGAGTTGTATTTATGGAATGCAATTATTGATCCAGCAGAACTGGTATTAGCATATTCATCCAAAACTATGGGAGTTTTTTCTTTTTCATATGTTTTTCCTAATACTTTCTTAGCAATTAGCTGATTCATCGACAGGTTTGCTTGATGAAGCCATAATCTTTTAAGGTTGTCTGGTTGGAGATTATTCTTATCACACTCTTTTATTATCATGTCTGCAACTATTGGTACTACTTCTTTAAAAACACTACGCCCATTTTGTACAAAAAGTTTGTCTGTTAAGCCTTTTTTTCCACGTTCTCCTATCATGCCATCGTCCTCTGGGGCACAATGATTTAGAAATCCAAAATTATTTCTGATATTATTAGAAAATTCGGTTATTAACTTAGAACTAATTATTTCCCAGTGTTCTTTTTCACAAACTTCATCTGACTCAATTAGAGTAGCCGTGGCAACGTCCCCAAAAATGAAATGTGCATCTCTATCTTTAAAGTTTAGATGGGCAGTGCAAATTTCTGGATTTATTACAAGTACTGTCTTTGCTTGTCCGCCGCTGATAAGACACCTTGCTGTTTCGATCCCAAAAGTAGCAGACGAGCATGCCACATTCATATCAAATGCAAACCCTTGGGCACCAAGTAAGTTTTGTATTTCAACTGCGACAGCTGGGTAACCGCGTTGAAGGTTTGAACATGCGCATATAATTGCATCAATATCCTTGGGATTACGGTTTATTTTAGCTAAAGCATTTTGTGCAGCTTTAAAGCCGATTTCTGCAAGTATAGAGGGCTCAGAATTTTTTCTTTTTGGAATTCTTGGCGCCATTATATTTGGATCTAAGATTGATTTTTTAGAAATTGTATAACGTGATTTTACCCCGGATGCTTTTTCAATAAAACCGGCATCTGAATAAGTTAACTCTAGTTTTTTTCCATCAATTATAGAGGATGAGTTTTTTGAGTTCCATATATCAACATAAGCATTAAAACTTTCAACTAACTCTTCATTTGTTATGGACTCTTCTGGGGTCCATAGACCTGTTGAACTAATAACGGCTTTCATTAGATACCCTTTTAATTATTTTTATATAAATAGAACATGACATTAAATTAAAGCCTTTCAAGTTTAAAGATTTTTTAATTTGTACATTATCAAATTATAAAAAGTGCAGCTAACTTAAATCTTTACATACTTCATTTGCAAAACAACTTAATGTATGATCATTGATCATACCAACTGCTTGCATAAAAGCATAAATAATCACTGGGCCAACAAACTTGAAACCACGTTTTTTTAAGTCAGCTGCAATTGAAATTGATAAACTGTTGTAGCTTGGAATATCTCTGCTTCTATACCAATTATTTTGGATGGGTTTGTAGTCTATAAATTTCCAAAGATAATCACTAAAATTTATTTGCTCTTTATCTCGCATATGAATAAAAACTTTAGCATTAAAAACCGCTGCATTTACTTTTAACTTTGATCTTATAATTTTAGGATCTGTCATAAGTCTTTCATAATCAGAGCTGTCATACCCTGATAAAATATCGGGGTCAAAATTATCATAAGCTAATAATAAGTTCTGTCGTTTATGAAGCACAGTGCTCCATGACAATCCCGCTTGTTGCCCCTCTTGTATAAGTTTAGAGAAAAGCTCTTTCTCACATTTAATGGGACGACCCCATTCTTTATCATGATAATGTGTATAAATTTTATCATTTGGCGGGACCCAGTCACATCTAATTAAATTAGGGGTGTTAGTGTAAGTCAAAACTAATAGTTTACTTTATGTAGTGTACTTAGAGAAATTTTTCCATCCCAATATTAGCTCGCGAATAGACTGAATGAGGGCCTTCGTGATTAACTTTCCAGCCATTTCTTTTGTAAAGCCTCAGAGCTGACTCATTTCTTGTGTTTGATAGCAAGAAAAGATAATTTAATCCCATATTTTCTTTTGCATATCTTTCAAGTTCGGTAATTAATTTTTGACCAACTCCATTTTTACGATAGTTGTCATCCACTGCCATCTTCGTGAGTTCGTACTTGTTATTTTTATGCTTCTTTAGTGCGACTGCTCCAATCATTAGCTGACCAAGGTGTGCTGAAAAAACGTGATTTCCATTCTGTATATATATTTCTGGTTTAGCTATCATTAATTTATCACTTTCTTCTAAGAAGTGCATATCCTCTATCCATGTCGCATTAAGCATTGCGAATCTATCAAGAGATTTAGGGTCATTTCTACGAATTTGTATAAGGTTACTATTCAAAATAACGCCCTAAAATATTGATTTTTTCATTATTTACTGTGATTAATTTTTCACTATTTTTTAGTCTGTCAAACCTTATGACTGCCATAGCATAATTTTTATTTACATGAACAAGATTACCAACCACCCTACCTTCACATATAATTTTGTCACCAGCTGTAGCTTCTTTAGTTAATTCCACGCTGCGCATTCTTTTTTTTACTTCAGTCATTCGCTTCATGCGACTCACAACCTCTTGCCCGACAAAACAACCCTTTTTAAAATCAATGCCATTCATTTGATCCATGTTGGAATTTGCTGGAAATGTTGTTCCAGTTTCAAAATCCCACTCGCTATCAACAATGCCTAGTGAAAGCCTGTGAGTATCATAATCACCGGCAGTTTCTAGGTAATCTGCAGTTAATAACCTTGTGCCAAGTGCAACTTTACGAGGGTCTATCAAACCAGGGCTATTTTTGATATCCCATAAAGCATATACGTTCATTCTTTCAGTTATATCTTCAATTATTACTGGTGCGCGAAGCTTATATATATTTAATCTTTTAATTAAGACTTCTTTATTTTTTTTGGGTGCATCTATAATTAATTTTTCATGAGACTTTGTTATAAAAAAGTCTGATATTATTTTCCCTTGAGGTGTTAATAGTGCAGAGAATGAAATGTCGGAAGATAAATTGTTTGTGATCAAGCTTTCCAGCCATTCAGAAACTCCATCTCCTGATAGTGAAATAATGCAACGATTTAAATTAGCAATTGGCATAAGTTCTAGATATCTTTCTTGTGCTTTGCTATCAAGCCCTCTATGTGATTTAGAAGTTACAGTTATGTTTATAAATATTGTTAGAACAAATTGTTAGGTAAGCTTATGTCATTTTTGAAACGAATTTTTACTTGGTGGAACGGTTCTACTATAGGTACGAATTTACAAATTCGAAGAAAAGCACGTGAAGTAGGATCTGACGAATATGGAAATAAGTATTATGAGCAAAAAGCTAACGCATATGACGGCCGACTCCGCCGCTGGGTTACATACACAGGCTATGCTGATGCATCAAGAGTTCCTCCAGAATGGCAGGGATGGTTAAACTATACCAGGGACAAAGCTCCAACAAATAGTGAAAAAATGCATGATTGGCAAAAAGAGCATCAGCCAAACCTCACAGGAACTGTTCATGCTTATAGACCAAAAGGCTCACTTGCCCGCGGCGGCAAGCGATCAAAAACTGCATCAGACTATGAATCTTGGAGTCCCGATGACTAGAGTTGTATTATTTATTTTTGTATTATTTAATACTTTATTGTTATTATCTCCATTTGCCTATTCAACTAACATGCAAGGAAAGCATGTTATACTGCGCACATTGGACAAAGTTACTGCTATAACTGAAGACTATAGAGTAGCAGTTGGCGATGAACTTCGGTATGGTTCACTCACAATTTCTGTGAAAAATTGTCAAAAAACTCCACCGGAAGAAATTCCTGAAACTTATGCTTTTATTCAAATTGATGACTTAACACTTGATAGCGAGCGAGAAACTGACAAACAGGAACGTGTATTTTCAGGCTGGATGTTATCAAGCAGTCCAGCAATCAGCGCATTGGACCATTCGGTATATGATGTCTGGGTATTGGATTGCAATTAAGCTTTTAATTTAGGTATTGGCTTTATCCAAAAATTTTGCGTGTTCTTGAATAAATTCAAAACGTAAATCTGCGCGTTTTCCCATCAGCGTTTCTACTAAGCTTTCCGTTGTCATTATTTCTTCTCGGTCAACCGTAATTCTTGCTAGTTGCCGAGATTTATGACTCATGGTTGTAGATTTTAGTTGTGCAGGGTTCATTTCTCCTAGACCTTTAAAGCGGCTAATGTCTACTTTCGCATTGCTGTTGAATATTGTTTTCATGAGCTCTTCTCTATGTGCATCATCTATGGCGTATTCAGTCCTACTTTTTTGGACCATCTTATAAAGTGGGGGCATTGCCATATAGAGCCTTCCTGCGTTTATCAACCCAGGTGTATAACGATAAAAAAATGTGATTAATAAAGCTGCAATATGTGCCCCATCAACATCAGCGTCAGTCATAATTATAACTCTTTCATAACGAAGGTCATCGAGTTCAAATTTTTTACCAATACCAACACCTAAGGCAGTGCATAAGTCGTTTATTTCATTGTTAGCCTGTATTTTTGAAATTGTAGCAGACTCGACATTTAAAATTTTACCTTTTAGCGGTAAGATTGCTTGTGTTTCTCTACTTCTTGCCTGTTTTGCTGATCCGCCAGCAGAGTCTCCTTCGACAATAAAAATTTCAGTATCTTCTGATCCTTTGCGAGAACAATCTGCTAGTTTACCTGGTAGCCGCAATTTCTTTGTAGCAGTTTTACGACGGACATCTCTTGCTTTTCTTCTTTTTACTCGCTCGTCAGCCCGTTCAATAGCCCACTCTAATAATTTAGAAGCATCTTTAGGAGAACTTGCAAGCCAATGATCAAATGGATCTCTGACCGCATTTTCTACCATCCGCGTTGCTTCAGTATTGGATAACCTGTCTTTAGTCTGCCCTTGAAATTCTGGATTTTTTATAAAACAAGACACAAGGGCACCCGCTCCAAACATAACATCATCTGGAGTAACGTGAGCTACTTTTTTTCCCATACCTGCAATTTCAGCATAAGCCCTTAAACCTTTTGTAATTGCTGCCCTTAGTCCTGCTTCATGCGTTCCTCCTCCTGCTGTTGGAACAGTATTACAATAAGATCTTACAAAACTATCTGCCTCATCAAATCCCTCGGGGGACCAACTAATTGCCCACTCTACTCTACCATGACCCACACTTTGATTTGAACGGCCAGAAAAAATTTCTGAGGTAATGGTAGATTTTTTGCCTAATATTTCTAATAAAAAATCAGAAAGGCCTGCTGGAAAATGAAATACTGCCTCAGCGGGTATTGTATCAACTTCCTGAATTATTGTTGGATCGCATTTCCACCTTATTTCAACACCGGGCTGTAAATAAGCTTTTGCTCGAGCCATTCGAAATATTCTTGTAGCTTTAAACTTTGCCTTTACTCCAAATATATCAGGATCTGGATGGAAGCGTACTTTAGTTCCTCTTCGATTATTAATAACTCCTAAATTAACAAGTCCGCCTGTTGGCTTTCCTCGTTTGAAATCCATTTTATATAATTTTTTATCTTTAGCCACTTCTACTTCTAGGTGGTCTGAGAGTGCATTGACTACTGATATGCCAACCCCGTGAAGCCCCCCAGATGTCTCGTAGGCACCTTCTTTGAATTTTCCACCAGAATGTAATTCCGTGAATATTACCTCAAGTGCTGATTTTTCTGGGTATTTAGGGTGGGAATCTACAGGTATTC
>ERZ1047472.661-NODE-661-length-29941-cov-33.862879_pt1 | contig 29941 bp, 49 predicted proteins | sample MGYA00383095_ERZ1047472 | MGnify/ENA primary metagenome ERZ1047472 (study PRJEB29581, sample SAMEA5548365) | metagenome | biome: marine; feature: coastal; material: water | depth 1 m | study: Short-term variability in the microbial, nano- and picoplankton... | reverse complement strand
CCGCAAGGTGCTACTGGGCCGCAAGGTGCTACTGGGCCGCAAGGTGCTACAGGTCCGCAAGGTCCGGCTGGTAGTGGTGGATCGCAATCCGCAACACCTACAGTCAGTTTAGGTGGGAATGGTAGACATGTGACTATTACTAATTACAGCAGTTACATTGACCCAGTTTTTGTGGGAACCATTGGCGGTGTAAGTAGCCTGTGGACAGTCATAAGCCCAGGGGTAATTACACCTGACAGTGGCTCAGTGACGGGTTCTGCGACAATTAAAGCTCGTGAGCCAGGGCTTTCGGAGAGCGCTGCAAGTAGCGCAGTTACGATACAGCAAAGTACGAGACATAGGTACTGGAGATTAACAAACTTCACTGGAGGCACATCGCAAGGTAGTTCAGGCAACTTTATCCGGCATATAAACTTTTATAGCAATGCAGCAGGAACTACAAAATCTGCTAACTATTCAACGCGAACAGCCAGCTTCTTTTACAACTCAACCTATAACCCAACGAACACCGCAACTGCCAATGCGCAAGGGTGGTGGTCACTTCAAAATCCCTCTGGGGATAGAGCAGGAACTGGCACATGGCTGAAATTAGACAATGGATCAATGCCAACCGTTGAGGCTATATGTATCAGACTTGATTGCAATCTAACTTACATGGCTACAGCTTTTGACCTGCAATATTCTGATGACGATACAAACTGGTTCACACACATGAATATCAGTGGCAGTGACATCAACGATAATAATGTGGTGATTGACTTATGAGTTTAAGAACAGACTGCCAAGCCGCTATATACAGCTATGCCCCGCAACAAAAGCAGACTAACGCGGCTCTTTTCGGTGAACATAAAGAATATGTCGGCGTAGTTTTGACGCTTTTGCGAGATCACTACCACGCCCTATCTGATGCGGGCGAAACTGAATGGACAGTGCCAGAGCAAATAACGCAAACCCTTAACGAATTGAAACCTTATTAATGCTGGAGATTCTGCGACAACTGGGGTTACAGAGCGCATAACCTAGTCGTAGTTTTATTTACTGTCATTATATTAGCCATACTAATATAATACTTGTTTAATCACCCGCTGGCGGAGTCACTTGTGACCCAACTAAAAGACAATGTAGTAGCAGAAACCAAAGAATGAGCCGCATATGCATCAAATCAGAGACGACATGTATGTTAATGGCGAAATCGTCAGGCGAGACTACACGCTTGGTACGCTTGAGGGTATCGCCCTTCTAGAGGAGCTTCGGGCCAAGTTTCCCGAATACGGCCCATTTGGCCGTTCTCGATTCAATATGGTCGGTAAGTACGACGGCTACCGAGCGCCTTATGTCAACACAAGCATTAGTTGGTATGACTGCGACGCCTACCCCAGCGAGTCCCTTCAACTTGCTTTTAGTACAAGTTACCAACAGCAAAAACTAAAGAACTGGTATGGGCTGAAGTTTGATTTGGTAACAGAAACCGCTCAGCTAAAAGTAGTTGTCAACGAGTATGACGGGGGGACACCTGAGCTACCTGTAGGCTCTACGTTTTTTGCGATTACACATGCGGATGACGGCACAAGTTCCGAATACATTGACGCTTACGTCCAAGCGCCACCGGCTCTAATACAAGAGTTTTGCACCACTAAAGGCTTGCAGTATCCATTACTTCCGACTACGCATGACGATTGTGATGAGGTGATTTTTTGGGGGTTTGTTTTTAACAAAAACACGATGGAGTACGGCCCAGTAAAAGGGTACGCAAGGTACGGCGTACCTACAGTGTTGTGGTAGAATAATACCGAGGCTAATAATGGTTTACTTTAAACGAGACAGATTTGCAGGCATTGCACCAGGAGTCAGTCCACGACTCCTGGCAGAGCAGTTTGGCCAGATAGCTGAGAACATAGATTTTGAGTCTGGTCGGCTTGTATCTACCAAGACAGATACTGATGAGTTTACGTTAGCGGGCTCTACTCAGAGAAGCATTTATAAATATGAATACGGCACCTCATCACCCGTATGGCTTCAATGGGACAAGGAAGTAGATGTTGTTCCTGGCCCAATAGCAGGAGACATCCTGGACCGACTGTACTTTACTGGTGACACATATCCGCGTATCGGTTGGTCTGACACCATTGTTGGCGGTTCATCATACCCGTATAACTCTTACCGGCTCGGGGTTCCCGCTCCGTCGGCGGCGCCCACGGTCGCTATATCTGGCGATGTTGATAGTACACTGACGGCCAACGACGTATCGTACGTTTATACGTACGTAACTGAAGATGGTAGAGAGGGCCCACCTAGTGCTCCTTCTACTGTGGTTGAGATGGTTGACGGGCAGACCGCGACTTTGACGTTGACCAATGAGATTTTTGCCTCTGGGCATAACTTAGGCAGCGGGTCATTCAAGCGGCTGTATAGATCCAACGCAGGTTCTACTAATACACAGTTTCAGTTTGTTGGATCAGTGGCTGTGCCCAATGGGGGCACATATAGCGATATACCTATTGCAATTGAAACCGTTACTGAAAATTCGGCTGCTGCTACGTTAGGTGAAGTACTACCCAGTGCTACATGGATTGGGCCACCTGATGATGACACGAGCTTGTATCCTGACGGGCAGCTAAAAGGTTTGATACCTCTGGCCCAGGGCACGATGGCTGGCTTTACCGGAAAACGGTTCTGTCTTAGCGAACCGTTCCTTCCACATGCCTGGCCGATCCAATACCGGATCACGACTGACGAAGATATCGTCGCAATCGCGTCTACCTCTAATGGTGTAGCTGCTCTGACTGATGGGCAGCCATACTTCATCACGGGCACCGATCCGAGTGCCATGACCGCGATCCGCATAGATTTAGCGCAGGCATGCGTCAACGAACATAGCGTCGTAGACATGGGTGACTATGTTCTTTATGCAGGGCCAGATGGTTTGTGCTCAGTGCAAAGCGCGCAGGGGGCCGTGGTCACTGCAGGGCAGATATCTGTAAAGCAGTGGAACGCTGACTTTAGCCCGACTACCTATCGCGCGTTTAAACATGAGGGTACGTATGTTGCGTTCCACGCATCAGGCGGCTGGGTATTCGACCCCCGAGGTGGTGAGGCCACTCTTTCTACGTTAGATATCTCAGCAGATGTACGCGGCGGTTACCGAAACCCTAAAGATGGACAGCTGTACACTATTGTCGGTAACAAGATTAAGAAGTACCAGGGCGGATCAACTAACAATACGCTCACATTCAAGAGTAAGAAGTTCGTGACTCCCGCTCCGGTGTCTATGGGTTGGGTCTCAGTCAGCGCAGATATATACCCAGTGACTGCCAAAGTATACGGCGATGGCACACTGCTTGCCCACTACACCCTGACCAAGTCTGGCTCAACTTATACCCAAGCTACTACTGTGCCCAGCGGTATTAGCAGCAGTACTTTACGTGAGCCGATCATGCGTATGCCTGCGGCTGTTGCTCAGGAGTGGGAGATCCAGGTCGAAGGTACTGACATTAACGAGTTCTGTTTAGCGCAGAGCATGGAGGAGATCCGCACCTCATGACCAAGCCAACCAAAGTACCAGGGATACCTAAGGCCCCCGCTTCGGTTGACCGCAACACTGCGAATCTCCTCACAAATCTGATTGAGGCTGTGGAGATTCGGCTTGGTCGTAGAGGTGACCCGAAAGACAGGGCTATTACGCTTCGAGAACTGATTGATTCAGGCTTAGCAAAAGAGTTGCGAGCAGCACCGTGGGACCCTAACAACCCAAACGATAGCAACACGGGTTTTGGGCCGAATGAGGAAGTAAATTCTAGTCAACCACCTGCGCCTCAAAACTTTCAGGCTAATGCAGCTTACTCGCAAGTGAACCTGAGCTGGGACTACCCCAACTATGGCAACCACTCTTTTACCGAAATCTATGGGTATGATTCAGATACGATAGGTGATGCACAGCTAATAGGTGTGTCTTCTGGCCGTGCCTACGCAGATCCAATCGGATCAGCTGCATCTCGCTACTACTGGATAAGGTTCGTTTCGCAATCTAATATCATTGGACCATTTAACTCTAGTACTGGCACTCTGGCTACAACAGCTGCCGATGTAGAGTACCTACTTGAAGTGTTAACAGATGCAATAAGTGAAAGTGAGTTAGCGACTGATCTTCAAACAGAAATCGATAGGATCTCTGGGGATATCAATGTTGCAGGATCTGTCGCCGCTCGGATTGCTGCTGAAGCCGCTGCTAGAGCCCAAGCGGTTAGTGCTGAAGCCGCTGCTAGAGCCGCAGCGGTTAGTGCTGAAGCCTCTGCTAGAGCTATAGCCATCACTAATTCTGCCGACGCGCTTCAAGCGCAGCTTAACGACCTTACTGGTATCGCTGCGTGGGACAGCACTGTGTCTTACAGTATCGACGATAAGGTACGGCACGATGACAAACTGTGGTCAGCCTTGGCAGCGAATAGTAACTCTGAACCTACCTCTAGTAATAATGCTAGTACCAACAGCGACTGGGAACTTACTGGTGACTATACAAATCTAGCCTCTGTTACTGGTGCTAACAGCGCTTCGATCACAGAGATTAATAACGTGTCATCAGATAGCACTTCCGCTGCTGCTGTTGCGATTAAGGGGCTGCAAACAATCGTTGGCGATCCGACCACTGGTCTTTCAGCTACAGCGGACGCTTTAACGGCGCTGTCTAACACTGTTAACCATACTGATACGGGTTTGGTTGCAACAGCTGGCAATCTTACGAGTCTTGAAACGGCTATTTTCAATGACATGACTGGCGTTGCGGATTGGAACAGCTCTACTACTTATGCAGTAGGTGACAAAGTAATTTCAGGTAAGAAACTCTATCGCGCTACCGAAGTGTCAACAGACGAGGTCCCACCAAACAGTACTTATTGGGATCTTGATACCCTGAGTTCTGCATCTGCGATTAGTGAATTATCAACTACTCTTACGGAAGACTACGCTACTGCTGATGCCACAAACCTCTTACTGGCAGATAAAGAAGACTCTGGTGTTGCTGCGGGATTAATTACTACCTCTGAAGCAACCGCCGCTTCAACATATGCAACTACAACTAACTTGACCAACTTGGAGTCAGCAACATTTGGCAACCTTACAGGTCTGTCTGCATATGATGAAGAGACGACTTACGCTGTTGGTGACCGTGTAACTCATGGCGTGGGTGTTCTCAAAAAGATTTATGTAGCAATACAAGCCTCTAGCGCAAGCAACAAGCAGGCGCCCACGGTCCCCGCATACTGGGACGAAGATACTTTAGCCAGCCTTGCTGTAACTAACGCGGCTCTTGGTGGTAAAGAAACGTCTGGCGCTGCAGCTCAAGCTTTACAAGACGCGAAGACATACGCAGACGATAATTCCGCTTCAGCAAGTGAGTTCTCAGCTTTGAACGCAGCAGTGTTCGAGGATGTTGCGGGCGTTGATGCTTGGGACTCTGCAACCGCTTACGCTATTGGCGCGAGAGTTTACTTTGGCCGTAAAATTTACAGAGCAGTTGATACTAGCACTGATGTCGAGCCTGGTACGGACACTACAAAATGGCTGACTGATTCAGCCGCTTCGGCGTCTGCATTGACCGCGTTAGATACAAAAGTAAACGACGACTACACGACTTCCGAAGCTCTAACTGACCTGTTAGCCTTAAAGATCGACGCGACCCAGTCAGCGACTAATATCGCGCAAGCTATAACAAATTCAGAAACAACCGCGGGGGCCACTTACGCGACGGCAGCTAATCTCAATAGTCTTGAGTCGTCACTTTATGCTGATCTTATCAATGTTTCTGCATGGGTTGGTACATCTGAAGGTGTGACAGCAGTAGCTTACGTTGCAGGGGACTTTGTCACCCACGACGGCAAACTCTTTAAAGCGCTTGCAGCTAGCACCAACGTCGAGCCAGGCACAGATGCCGCCAAGTGGGAGCAAGACACTTTAACCACGGCTGATCAGGTAGAGTCTGCATACGCAAAAAGCAGCGACGTGTCGGTGTTACAGAGCAACATCTTCAACAGCATGACAGGTGTGGATGACTGGAACTCATCAACTAGCTATGCAGTAGGTGACAGAGTTGTTTACACGCTAGCTAATAACGTGAAAAAGCTCTACAAGGCTCTGATTGCTAATAGCGACACTACGCCGCACGACAATATAAGCGGGTCTGCTCCGAAGTGGGCGTTAGACACTTTGGCTAGTGCGCTTACGGTTAGTGCCCTAGACACGAAAGTGACAAGCGACTACTCAACAACTGCTACTTTAAGTGGTCAGTTTTCAGCTAAAGAAGATGCTGGTACAGCTGCTGGTTTACTTCAGAGCTACACAACAACAGCCAACCAGACCACAGCTACGGCTGCGGCAGTAGATGCGGCATACGCCGCAATCTATACTGAGATGACAGGGTTGCCCGATTGGGACACTACGACCACCTATGCAGTAGGCGATAGAGTCGTGCACAGGGCGGCTAGTACAGCTAACCGTAAGGTTTACAAAGCGCTCATAGCTAGCACCAACGTTACCCCCCATAATAATATTACCGGCTCTAACCCAAAATGGGAGCTTGATACCCTAGCGTTCGCCGGTGCGTTGAGCACGTTGGATACAACTGTAAATGCTGACGGCACAGGGTTAGTCGATAAAACAGACGCTATTGAACTGCGTATCGATAACGTTGGTGACGTAACAATGGAGCAGCAGTTCACTGCCCAAGCAACCGACATTGGTGATCTAAAATCACAGTACACCGTCAAGATCGATAGTAACGGGCACGTAGCAGGCTTTGGATTAGCGAACACGACTACTGCCGCTGGCGCTAACACAAGTGAGTTTTACGTAAACGCTGATCGTTTTGCGATTACTCCCGACCTTGCCAGCACCGCTCCCGCTTTTGTTGTGGGCGACTCTTTCTCTACAGGGGACTATGTTACCCACAGTAATAAACTGTGGCGGTTCAAGCTTCTTAGCAACGGACAACCAGTTAGTAACTACACGATAAGCGACTCCAGTTTGGGACCTGACGCTAGTAGCAGTTCCTTTCTGAGATGGGAAGAAGCGGGACAGGTGCCTTTTGCCGTGCAAGCCGCAGGATATATAGACGGCGTTTATGTTCCTGCTGGCGTGTACATCGACAACGCGCTGATCAGGCGCGCATCCATTACTTCCGCACAAATTGGATCTGTTGATGCCGATAGTATTACCTCTGGTACTCTAAATGTTACGGACCTTATCCAAACCAACGCTATCGAAGCAAGCAAGCTCTCAATTGACAATAACGTTTTAGTTGAAAGTGCTACCGGCGAATTGGTGCTACGGACCGTGTCGAGTAACGATGGCACCGGCGTGAAGTATGAAAACCTATCTTTTGATGCCGTGGGTGTTGTTGCTCAAGTGCTCCAGAGTGGAAACTTGGATATGAGTAATCAAACTTATTCATCTGCTCAGTTTAAATCAATGACTCCTTGGAGCCAGTACTCGGTGATCGGTGCGTACGGGCAAACTACGCACACATACACTCTGCCCACCCTAGTAGAGCTTGATATCCCCGCTTCACAGTTAAAAGAAAGCGGTACTTACTTTCTTGATTACGGGGCGCAGCCTTTTGGGTCAATATCGAACAACTCTTCAACGTCAGCCAGCACGATTGTAATAGATGTTTTGCGAAAGTCCCCATCTTCGAGCACGTACACTTATGTCGCAAGCAGAGACGGCAGTGACAGCCAAAATACAGCTATACCTTTAGTCTATCGTAACGGGGCAGCGAATATATATTTTAACAAGTCTTATGACTACAAGATAAAACTGTTCGGTTATATCAAAGGGTTTGATAATTCCGCCTCAACCAACACCAAAGGGATGTACGGCGGTTTTATTCGCGTCTTTAAGATCTATAAGAGCACTTAAATTATGTTTTTGATTTACAATGTTGCGTCAGGTGAACCGCGAATGGCAGTGTCATCGCAGTCCCTCGCTGAGGCTAACGTTAAGGAGGGAGAAGCTTTCCTTCAAATGACTGAAGAGGAGCGGACACTCGTCGATATACGCGTTGTCGGCGGGGGAATAGTACCTAAAAAACCGCCAGCGTTTGACCCAGTTAGTTATGCTCGGCACTTGCGTAAAGGGCTTCTGGCAGATAGTGACTGGACACAAGCTGCAGACAGCCCATTAAGTGCAGAACAAAAACACGTGTGGGCAAACTACCGGCAAAAACTTAGAGATTTCCCAGCGAAGATTGCTGAGGTTGCTGAAGACGAGGATCTAGCGGCACAGGTGTTATCAATAGAAGCATTAGAAGAGCTACTTCCAGAACATTACTAACTTAGACGGCGTATCTGTTATTAGCCGAAAGAAGAATCGAGGTGAGTACAGGTTCGCATAACCTCCATGCATTTAATGCATTAGGTCCATGACCTGACCCCCTATATAATTCCGCCTCAACCAACCAGAGGCACACATGATTCTTTACGTAATAGCATTCATCCTTATAACATTAGGTGCGATAGCCAAACAGGACCTTGGGTAGTGACAGTGTCACACTCTAAATAAAAGAAAAATAAATTAAGTAGTATTATCAATAAGTTATGAAATTTAGGACTCGAAGTCCTAGTCTGCATATGTAGTAGTTAAGTTATTGATATAGAACATAAAATAGAGATTTGGTGTACAAAATCCCTCCTTCTCCGCCATATATATAAGCCCTTGATGTGGCTGAAGTTTTTAGTAAAATAAAAGCCTCAGTCACACCAGGGTCACACTATGGCAACCGTACGGAAGCGGGGAAACAAGTACCAGGCACAGGTACGCATCAAGGGGCACTCGCCTCAGTCAAAATCTTTCCTAACTAAAGCAGCAGCTCTCGCTTGGGCGCGGCGCATAGAGTCGAGCATGGACAACGGTTCGTGGATCGATACTCGTGAATCGCGGTCCGTGTTCATTGAGAACATCATCGATGACTTAGTCTACAGTTACGAGCGGTTTAACCTAAAAGTCGATGGTCCAAAGCTCGGGCAGCTCAATCAGATAAAACAATATTTCCGTGGTGTATCGATACACGATATGACTGTAGATGACGTACTGGACTTTGCGGCGTATCGGCGCAAGACAATCGTGGCAAGCACACTGCAAAGTCAGATGTATTATTTAAAGCAGGCGGTTGAGAACAGCAGGATACGAACCGAGCAGCCAGTCGTTGATATGGCGATAGATGAGCTGAAGAAAAAGAAAATCATTATGGGGAGCGTCAGAAGAGATCGGCGTTTAGAACCAGGTGAGTTTGAATTACTGATGGACGAAGCTGGTAAGCATTGGATAGGCACCGCGATTGATCTGGCGGTGGAATCAGGGATGCGCCAGGGAGAAATCTGGGCGTTGAAGTGGTCTGATATCAACGAACGCAAGGGAGTGATTCGATTAAAGCGGAAAGACAAGCACGCTGAGACCGGCCAATCAGAGCAGGAAATACCTATATTAGAGGGCGTGAGAGAGGCGCTCCTACGTGCACAGAATAGCTTTGGGCAAGGGCCAAACCTTATCCCTGTAAAGCGTGCAGCGAGCATTTCTGACAAGTTTGCCAGGATGACGGATAAAATAGGAATCCCCGACTTACGCTTCCATGATTTGCGGCACGAAGCAATAAGCCGGATGTTTGAACGGGGAATGAGAGTTGAGCAAGTGCGAGTCGTGTCAGGTCACCGCACGCTCGATCAACTTTCTAGGTACGTAAATCTCCGACCGGAAGATTTAGCTGGGATGTGAAGTAGTGTGCGACTTCTTGTGTGGGGAATAGATATTTTTTACCGCGTTTTACATGGGGAATGTCTAGAGCGCCGCGATAAATTTGCTGGTAAACGGATTGCTTTTTTATTCTTAATAGAACGGCCAACTCCTCTAAATCCATAAAGGGCCCGTACTTCTCTAATAAGATAGCTTCCAATATATTGCACCTCCCTGGGCATATAGTTTGTTAAGTACTGTTACTAATATTAGTTAGCCTAATTTGATTTTGCAAGGCTTTACTTACGAATGTATTGAGTTAGCTATCAATGCTGTTACTTATCTCTGTTTCTAATACCGCAAACTTTTTCAGTATTTTATCAGCGGGGGGCAGGTTGGCACTGCGATACACAAAAGCCTGTTTCTCGCCCTTCAATTGTATTAAAAAAGCCGTGGCATCTGGATAGTCTTTAGCGGGGCACACATGTGTATGCCAGTCTGTATCCATCTTTAGCACTATTTCAGCGACCGAGTCTTCTAAATATTTAAAGGCACGGGGGTGAGTTTTTACCCAGAATGCAGACGGCGGGTTTCGATCGTATACTTTTTCATTAATTGTTTTTGAAAGGTTATTGATGTCATAGCGAATTACGCGTGTGCGGACATTTGGTAAGAACTCGCGGACTTGTGGGTCTATATCTAGCGGGTCAACCCCTAAGAAATTTGCGAACTTAATAACCGCTGATGGCCCGAGCGATGTGATGTTGTTTAGATAGTGCGAGATAGCACCTTGAGACCAGCCAAGCTCTTTTGCAGCTTCGACTTGAGTGAATTGCATTTCTACTTTTTTTTGATCCCATATTGCCCGCAGATTATTCACGGAATTGGGGAGCTCGTGTGAGTGTTTCATTTGCTCTTCCTGAGTGTGTTACATCATAGATCCACTGGGCTACCTGCCGCCGTGGGATACTTTGTTCTACATATTTAGACTTACATATATTAGCTGCAAAGTCATCTACTATTATTAGTGCAGTGTCTTCACATCCTAATATTAACGCTACGGGGGTAGATTGATACATTGTATCTAACCACGCACGCTGTAGCTCACTTAATGAGTGTCGGATGACTGTATCGTCACGTTTTGGAAGGTTTTTTACATATTTGTACTCAACGAACAGCACACCTGCAGGACCCGCATACATGGCGTCGGGGACACCTCCCGTATATGTATCGTGGATCTTCCACTTATACACGTCGGGTGACAGAGCGTTATGTATGGATCTTACAAAACTGTGCTCGTTCATAGATTAAGTGGCTCGTTTCGGTCTACGGTGAGCCAAGCCGATAATGAAGGATGCAGTCCCGCGCCCTCGACCTTTGTAGTTATTAAGCGTACTTCTCGTATAAGGCTTCGGCGGCCTTATAGTCTTCTTCTTGAGCCCAACCAACGAACGAGACTTCGCAGTTCATAAACGCTTTGCCCATCTTGTTCTCGGTAGGTACGCCAGATACTTTCCACAGACCTGCGAATCGATCGCCGCCCTTCATACCGATTTGAGAGTTCCATGCTTTGGATACACGCAGCTTGGAGCTGGCGAAGTCCATGATGGCTGGAGAGCGTTCTAGCTCACCTGTCTCAGGGTCCTTAACGAGGATGACGTGTGCGTGAGTCTCGTTGATGTCCCACTCGGATGGTTTGTCTTGCTGATTGATATAGGCTTCTGCGTCAGCCATTGAGCTGAATGCGCCGCCGTAACCGCCACCTGCGTCTAGTTGACGCCATACAACGAACTCAAGTTTGAATGTCAGTGAGATGCAGTACAAATCATTACCGTAGTTATGATTGTTCAATGTGTTGACCAGGTGACCTGGTTCGCAACCTTCGACATACGCAGCGTGGTGCTTGTCTACTTCGTTAGACATCTTCTGAAGAAGTTTAACGCGCGGTATCTGTACGTTTTGACCGACATTCTCGTTACCACGGCCACCGTCGATACCGACGAGGTGTGCTGGTAACTTGTCTGTTGATGCTACGAGGTTGTTTGTTGCTAGTGCTACTGCTGATTTACTCATAATTTATATACTCTTCGTGATTCATGATTCATGTTTAGGTGTTACAAGGTTCGAAAGTTAATGCGTCGAATTTCACGGGTCTCCACACCAGGAACTGCTTCATCAAGTTTCAGAAGCTCCTTGTATGCAGTCGACGATACCCGCCGTTGTAACAGCGCAAAGTCCTGGGTCTTTGTAATGTGCGCATACAGCGCGTCCCAGTCCTGTACGTCAGGTACAATGGTTTGGTTAATGGACACACTGGCTTTGTCATTCGCGGTGCGCGACAAACCCTGCTCGTCCAATTGGTTTAAGAGCTGGTAATCAAGTTCATCTTTAGACTTGTTTAGCTCTTTAAGCTCGCGATTAAGACCTTCGATAGCGTCTTTGACCTCTGCTCTTGATTCGATTAGTTCATTAATATTCATTAGTTTTTTCTCTTAGGCTGCGTGTTTTAGTTTGTTTAGGATTCCGAGTAGCTGGTCCATACGATCGACTTTGCCCTGCAACTTTTCATACACCTCTGGTTCCCAGGTGTTGCGTGCAGCGATCTGTATCACTTCAGTCTTTTCAGTCTGACCGGCGCGATAGATGCGGCGGTTGAACTGTTGATAATGTTCTGCGTTGTATGTCGGTGATGCCCATATGACTGTCTTAGCTTTAGTCATGGTGAGGCCGTGTCCTGCTGATTGGGGGTGACAGAACACCACCTGCAGCTGGCCTGCTTGTAATCGGTCGACAATTTCTTTGCGTTTGGAAGCTGGTGTACTGCCGTCGATGGTGCCGTGCTTGATGCCCATCTTGTCTGCTAGCTCAACCATGTATCGTTGTTCGTGTTTCCAGTTGAACGCTACAAGTGACTGGGCACGTTGATCGACTAGCTGCATCACTAGGTCATAACGATCTTTGTGTATGCGTTGTGTGTTACCGTTCTCGTCATAGACAGCACCTGTGCACAGCTGCAATAACTTTTTGACTTTAGCGCCAGCATGTACGGCGTTGATTGTGGCTTTCCCCGTGTACAACACGTTGTCTTCACTGAGCGTTAGGTATTGATTCATGATGTTTTTGGGTAGCGTTACGTACATGGTGCGTACACTTTGCTCTGGCATGTCGAGACATTCGGTTAATTCGTACCTAATGTTGATGTCACTGAGGGCGGCTGCAACGGTCTCTTCCGCGTTGTCTTTTTGCACCCACTCGTTAGCGAATCCATTGAAGCGTGGTGTACAGACCGATGCGCGGAAACTGTAGAACCTGCGACCTAACCGCTCACCGTCGTCGATCAGTAGTGTTGGATGCCAGACATCGAGGATGCCGTTGCTGTTTGGTGTGCCGGACATTGCGATGCGGTATTCGAAGTAATCAGCTAGTTTTTTGATAGCTTTACTTCGTTGGCTGCTTGGGTTCTTGAATGCAGTGAACTCGTCAATGACTAACGTATCGAAGTCTTTGAGCTTGGTTTGGTTTTTGAGCAGCCACTTCACAGCGTCGTGGTTAGTAATAACTATATCTTCATCACCAGAGAATGCTTTGTCGCGATTCTTGGCGTACGCAACAGCGTACGTAAGCTGAGGCGTAAACTTCTCAATGTCATCACCCCACGATGCTTCGAGGATGGACAGCGGTGCAAGGACCAAGGTTCGTGATCCGCGGTTCGCGATTGCATCTAGGACAGAACGAGTTTTACCAGTGCCAGGGTCGGACGTAATGAGGCAGCGTGGGTGCTCGATAATAAAGTCAGTTGTGACTTTTTGATGTTCGAAGGGTTGGTACATAGGCATCACTCATTGATGGTTTAGTATATTAGCACAGCTAATATTATGGTTCAAATACGAACTCGGTTTCCGCAGCTTAGACAGTTGTTAGGCCAGTCACCTATTCGGTAGTGCGGTGGACATTTACAAAAGGAAGTTCGTCGTTCTGCTTCCCCAGGGAGTTTGTACGCCCCGTTAGTTTTAAACTTCTGAGGCTTGGTAGTGAGTTGAAGCTTTTCACTTTTTGTTAGTTTCATTTATTAGCCTTACTAATATTAGTGCTCAATAAAAACGACAGGCTGATCGCTGGACCAGCAGTAGCCACAAGACGCACAGCTGTCAGTTTTACCGAGTTGCTCTGGACATATAACACCGTGCTCGACGTACTCTAGATCGCTTGAATCGACAACATGCGCGCTAAATTCTGTATCCCAATCATCTGAGAATCGGACACGGAACCGGTCACTGTGGAGACTGTTGACGTTGCTAATCATGGAACCTAGCTGTGAGGTGTATTCGTGATGCGTGTACCCAAAGACATTCAGGTTCTCGAACTGGTGCAGCCACAACTGCCACTGGACGATGTATTGACCACTGTAGAAGTCACCCAAGACGTGGAGTCTGACTACAAAACCAGCGGGATGTTTGTCGTTTAAAAAAGACAACTGTTGCTCGAGAGAGCTGATAAAGTTAGGACTTGTGTGATCAAACCTGTGAGCAAATGGCATGTTGTCGCCATAGCAGTTGTCCCACTGCTCGCAGTCACTAGGGCACGTAGCACGTTCTTCAAGCGTGAGAGAGTACATAGTCATACCTTTCCACTTCTTAACGCTTACTTTGTCGCCTAGCTTTTTGTTTTGTTTGCCGCGCTTCAACATGTTGAGGCTTGGAGGCTTGACGCCTTTGCGATACCTCGTCGTTGGGGGGCGTAGATTTTTTACTGGGATTAGGTTCGCGGCTAAGGATGTCATCAAGTATCTCCTGTCTGAGTTGAGCAGCTGTTGACCTGTCGCACTGCGTCATGATCTTGATCTCGGATTTCTTCAAACGGTGTGTAGTCCAGTACATCGCTTCCTTCGGATCGGTGACGAGCTTGTACTCGACTAGGGACCCGTCTCGTTTGTAAAACATCTGCATGATCAAACATCTCCTTCATGTGCCCACATAAGAGCTCTTTGTAGTTAATCGACATTGTTTTTGTCCTCGCGTTTTCGTTTGCGCTCTTCCCATCTGGCTTGTTCATCTGTTGTTTGTCGGAGAATTCCGTATACACCGAAGGTGAAAATGACTATGACAAATACGCTACTTATAAAATCAATCATTAGGATCTACCTCTATCCAGCGCCAGGCGCGATAAGGAAACTTTTTGACTTTGACGAGCTGTAGTTCTTCGCGAGACATTGTCTGTTTCATAACGAAGAGCGTGACGGATATAACTAAGCCACCGAACATTGCTGCCATCATTCCGGAGAACGTACCGGCGAATAGAATCATCAGTAGTACGGTGGCTGCGATATCGATAGGGATGTCGTATGTGATGATGCGGCGTACGCCGAATTTAAATAGAAGGAACAGTAGTCCCAGCGCTGCTATGAGTCCTGCAAAAATCATGGATAACTCCTAGTATTGAAATAATTACAAGTGCGACTTCGATTGCGATGATGATTTGATCAAGGATCATTTTGAGATTTACTCCTGGAGTAATAGAGGCATGCCACGCCTCCTACGCAAAACAACACAAATAAGCCGGTGATACCGACATACAAGGCTTGTATGAGCACGAAGAAGGTGAGGCATACGGTTAGCGCGCCAAGGAAATAAAGCGCTATGGTTTGGAAAATTTGCTTTAGCTTTTTCATAGGGATTCTCTGTACATGGTTCATTCTTCATGGGGATCATTTGAATTCCGATCGGGAATAAAAAAGCCCTGGTACATACAGTCGCCAGGGCAAGGTCTTTACTACAGGGGAGGAGCAGTAAATTGTTTAGCTAACACCCCAGGTGCATTCAGGTTCATCACCTTTACGGTGAGGACACCATCTGCAGCTGTCTTTGCTGGGTGTTGGAGCAAATTCTGTTTCAGTTGTCATCTTGATTGCACGTCGATGAAAGCCAGGTGCAAAGACCATAGCTTGCTCTCGTGTGTAAGATTTTTTGGTAGTCTCACCTTTGTCGAGATACCAGAACTCTACTTGTACGTACTGTAAGTGTGGGTATCTGAAGAAGGTGCCGATGGCGTAGAGCAGACCCTGTTGTCCGTGGGATATTTCGTTACCCCACTTCTTACCAGTCTTGTAGTCGATGACTCTTGCAGAGGTGTCATCTTCTTGGACTAGCGCATCTAGTTTGATACGAGCCCATGTTTCTTTTTGCATCCATCCGACTTGTGCCCAGTCTAGATCGAAGCCCCATTCACCTTCGTTTTCTACTTTGGCTTGCGCATAGAGCTCACGTAGTTCTTCAAACTCGTCTTTAAATTTGTGCAGAGAGTCGTGCATTTCGCCCGCAGTGCCGTCGACATAGTCTTCAGCGTATTGGTGGATCTGCGTACCGCGATCTGCAGCTGGGCCGCTCGGTTCTTTAACGCCTTTAACGCGGCTGATATACGTACGGTAAGCGCACTCTTCATAGACTTTAAGTGCTGAGTAACTCCATGCTCTGACATCACCTAGTACCTCTGGTTTTTCAAATTCTGGTCCGACATCGTCGGGTCTCGTGTCCTGAGTTAACTTAATCATTACCTTTCCTAGTAGTAGTAAGTAGTATTATTAGTATAACTAATATTATTACTCATTAACAGCAAGCAGCTTGCGGTCCTTGTCATTGAAATACTTATCAGTAAGCTCGTTAAATTGTTCGTCACCAATGCGCCACTCAACAACTACACCGCGCGTTGGGTTGGTTAAGCTATCAGCGTTATAAGCGCGTTTGCGTTCACGAGTCAGTCCGTTACGTTCTGCTCGTTTGATGAACTCACGTTGTGATATACGGTCGTCAGTGAGTACGCCATACACAACACGCAAGTGCTCCATAGGTATGACTGAGTACTCTGCTTGTGATTCTGCAATCCACTGCTTAACGAAGCGTTGTGCGGTAGTAATCTCTTGCCCTTGCAGCACGTTAGCCATACTGATGTCTAAGATATCTGTAAGGAACGATAGCTTGCCGTGACGTACGGCTGCGAAGAACTCTTCCATAACAGACATGGTTACTTGAGCCATCTGTGCTTTAGCGTTGTTGGCAATAGGCGTTCGTACTAGCTGCTTGTTGACGTTGTAGTTACGGAGCAGGGCAGCGAACTTGTGTAGCTCAGTACTAATGTCATCGATGCCATCGATAACTTCTGGGTACACGTGCTCTAGTTTTTGTTCTTGTCTCGGAGCGATGTTGTATCGCCTGTCCCCCTCCTCGATTTTCACGGCATCCATACGGTTGGTGAGGAAGATAAAGTTTGTGTAGTTAGGCATCTCAACCTGGTTAGAACGCATTGCACGAATGGTCATCGTGTTTTCTGTAATAGCGTTCTTGAGTTTGTCAGCAATCTTTACAGTGCCTGCGTTGGCTGATGCCATATGGAATTCATCAACTACCAGGAACAGTGCTTGTCTCATGTACAAGTTGAACTGCTCTTCGATGTTCTGCAATGCACGCATCGGTACGTGTTCGTTACCGAATAGTGGTCTAAGTACCTTGGTGTAGAAGATACCTTTACCTGTACCAGGGACACCTTGCAGTACCCAGGCGGTCATTGCTTTTCGTTTTGTCTGGAAGATATATGCTAGCCAGTTGGTGAAGTGCTCAACCTCGAGGCTCTGTCCTCCTAAGATGTGAGTCATTAACTTGTAGATCAGGGGACAAGAGTCCGCGATCCTTGCTGCGTCACCCATGCCTAGCGATTCGTGCTCACGTTTAGATAGCATGTATTCCGTCTTACGGAACATGTTGATGTGATACGGGACGTTAGTTAGGTTAACTGCTGCGTCATTAGATGCTGGATCGAATACAACTTTTGCATCAGGTACGTAGTCAGGTTTACTGCGACCATGCGATCTCATAAAGCCTTCGATACTGGCAGATGCACAGGGCGTTAGCGGGAAGTCTTCACTGAACTGATTCAGGTTAGGGTCGAACACGCCGTTGTAATAAGTGTCTGTGTAGTAGTCACGCATTGCTACTGGAAAGTTAGCGCGACCTTCTTTTTCCATTTCCTCTTGGTATACATCAAACAGTGACTTGTAGAAGTCAGGGTCTGCTTTTTCGATAGACCAGATGGGTTCGCCTTTGAAGTTGAACATGTAAGTCGGATCTTCGAGTTTGAAGTAGTACGCATTGCTGTCGCCACCGTTGACGTTGCAACGGATGTACGGAGGATTCGTATCGTCAGTGATGTGAATCGACATACGATCTGGGTTGTCTAGGATCTCTTCCGACTTGTTATCGACAGTAGCGATAGTCAGTCGTTCTTTCTTTGCATTGAAGCCGCGCTCTTTGCGCAGTTTGTTTTTATGTTCATTGCTCTTTTGATTCACAACTTCTGGGCTGATGTTGCCCATGAGTTTTGCTAGATCGAGCGTCTCCGTGATACCGGAAACACGCACGACCCGCTCGTAGGAGGAGGCGAACGGGTCGTGGGTTCCATCTTCAAAGGTAGGAGGAGCAATGAAGATAAGTTTTGAATTGTCAGCTACGCTCGTATCTAACGGATACTTTAGTGAGTGTCCGTTGCTGGATAGTTCAAGCTGCGATGAGAATAGCTGAGATTCAAAATTAGAGGCTTGCAGCCACAACTTCATAGCCTTTGCAGGCATGGCGTGTGTCAACAGAATAAATATATGTAGGGAGACTTTGTCGCCTTTGAGGCCAAGGCTCGCTGATGCTTGTGCAATGAAGCTGCAGTCCTGCACTTCAGGTGGCAGCTCACGCATAACAGCCTTTGCTAACGTACTGACATCTTTGCTGGTAAATGACTTAGGGTTGGTGTGACCTGGCAAAGTAATGCCATCGATATCTAACACTAACAAGTTGGAGTAACCGATGCGGTCAGTTTTGCCAGCGCGTGATTCGTTTTGTATTGGGCGTTTAAGGTTGCCTTTTAATAAGCAGTGACCTTGAGACGCATGTTCTCGTATCAAAGACTCGAGCATTGCCAGGCCAGTGTTGTCGAGAGGTACGTCTGTTTCGTAGGATGTTACGTTTTTTACGTGAGGATACGGGGTGAATCCGTTTTTGGGACAGTGTCGCTTGCTTAGCCGTTGTCCATTAGCGGCTTGTAAAAAAGTTAATTGCATGGCTCCTCCTAAAGAGCAAACAATAATAGCATTGGTATTAATACCAGAGCTATTATTATTTCGTATGGAGGGCGTTTTTTTCGAATACTTCCTGTCGATCAATCCTGATCTCTTCACCCGCTTCAAATGTTAAGCGGACTTGATTCCTGTCAACTTTAGAGACTTTTACTCTCGCGATAACGCCTGTGTCATCGTGAATGATGACTGTTTCGTCTATTTTTCTTGTGAGTACTAAACGTGACATATGTTATTTACTGTAGCTAAAGTCATAACCCCCTTCAGCGTCGAGGGGGATGTCTTTCGCCCAGCTTGGTGGTGTGCACATATGGGCTATAAGTTTGTCCATTGTAGCATCTGGATTATTAGCTTGGCTAATTAAAACTATTTCATCGTGGACAGTGAGCACAACTTGTGCATCTAGCGAGTCGTCTTGCTGAATGCGAAGCATTGCATCGGTAACGATAATTCGAGACAGCGCTTGTACTACGTTTTCTGCAATCCTACCGCCCCACGTTGTTTCTGTGGTGCGTGTTTCGTAGGTCAGCGCTCCATCACTGTTGTAATCCAGGTTGTTGTAATGCAGAGCCATACCGTTTGGCAGGTGGATTTTGTGTTTGTCGAAGTACAAGCAGCCCCAGTGCTCTGAAAGCGTTGGGTTTATTGTGTTCGCAAGTTTGAGCTCTAACTTAGCCCACAGGTTTTGTATGCCTGGGTATGTATTACGGTATGTATTTACAACGTCTTGCGCTTCCTGCTTAGAAAACTTCATGGGTGGACCCATTGCGCCAGCTTCTAATGTTGCTTGGAACTTATTAGCACCCATGCCATATCCAAGACCGAGCACAGCTGTCTTGCCAACGAAGCGTTCTGTTGGGTGGTCATGCTTGTTGATTGGTGTGTCGTAAATCTTGGTAGCAAGGTTGCTATAGATGTCTTCACCATCGCGAAACTGTTGTAACAAGTCCTGCTCGTCAGCAAGCCAGGCAAGCATACGTGCTTCGATGTTAGACAAGTCAGCTACGAAGACGAGTTGTCCTTTAGGTGCATACAACGCTTTGCGTAGTGGTGAGTTGCGCGGCATGTTCTGCATGTTGATCTTTTCAGTGCCACCGAATCGTCCAGTGTGTGCTGCGTAGTACCGCAGCGGGACTGAGATGGTGCCGTCATCATGGGTCGCATCGATGAATCGTTGTGCTCTGGTCTCATTGATGCGGCTCTTGACTGCTTTGCGTGCGTCCCATAAATGTTGGTACTGGGGATACATCTTTTGCATCTGGGTAAATGCTTTGTCGTTTTTGCCCAGGGCAGGGATTTGTTTGCCAGTAGTTGGACTCTTCTTAGTCGGCGGTGTAATGCCTAATGATTCGATGTGGGCGCTGAACTGTTGGTTGGAGCTTAGTACTTTGCGATCAATACCTGATGCAGCGATTGCTGCTTCGCTGGTTGCGATTTGATCGTCACGGAACGTGATTAGTGCTTCGCGGTCCACGGTTAGCTTTGGCTCACAGAACATGCGGCAAGTCATGTCGATGATGTCCATCTCTGACTGAGGCATGCGATCTACTAGCTGTAGATAGATAGCGTAAGTAAGGTCGACATCTTGGATGCAGTAACCAGCGATTGCTTCCTCGAGTTCTGGGTCAAGGTCATAGATACCTTTAGCGTCTGCTAACTCTTCACCTTTACGCATTGTCGCGTCATCGGGGAAAGCGCGTACAGCACAGTCTTTTAGCCTGGCTGATTGACCAGGGAACAAGCCACGGTTCATTGCTGCAGTGTCGATGTAATACGCCGGTTTGTACTTATAGTACTGCGTCAATATGTACCCATCGAATGGGGTGTTGTGACAGATGAGTGTCGCTTCCGGCCAGTCTATGTCTTGAATGGCCAGTTCCACTTCGTCTTCGCCGTACCATTCGGTCGGCTCGTCATCAATCTTGATACCTACGCCCCACACTTTGAACTTCTCGTGTCGGACGTAATCCATCGTGGTGAGCTTGGTAAGAGACACTTTGGTGTCGAAGTATGTCTCAAAGTCGAGGGTTACTAACATTAGAATGGGATCTCTTCGTGTTGTTGAGCAGCATAGATCTCACCCTCATAGTTTTTGAAGGCCGCTTTGAGCTCTTGGTATCTCTCGGGCATGCGAGACTTCATCCATACGGTGGCGTACGTGTGAAACTCAGGGTGAACCTGGTCCTCTTCGAGGCTCTGTATAGCTTGAAAGTAATCCGTGGTGTTCATATCTCCCTCCTGGGTGAAATATTTCTAGTACTTGCAGCTTTTTGCGGAAATCTTTGAACTCGTCATGAGTTAGGACAAACAGATTGCGCTCAAGATCGCAGACTAAGTAAGCTGTTTTACCTAGCCTGTCTTGTATGAAATGACCTTCTTCTACTGCTGCTTCGACATCCGTCCAAGGTGTGGTCATTGCGGTTTATTAAGCTGCTCTTGAATCAAGCGGTCGATGTACCACTTGGCTTTACGCAGATCTTCTATAGGTTTTTTCTTATAGCGAAACCTATGAAGGTATTTCTTAACTGATCCTTCGAGGTATGCACTAAATCCGTCGCCCAGGCTGTCTTTGAGGTAGTCGATGCACTCAATACTGCCTTCGTTGTAATGTGAAGGCGCGTTGACTGGGTCGCTTGGTGGTTTGTCGTACGGATCTACATAAGGTTTGCGGACGTGTTTTGCGCTTGCGGCTGTCCATTCGGCGGGGGTTGCTTTATCTATACTCATCATACTCTCCTAGTAAGAGCGAAATAGTACTATTGCTAATATATTAGTTCAACAAATATAATTGGAAGGTTGCGTAAATAAACATCGCGAGCAATGCTAGCTGTGTCGTAAAGAGTAACTTACTCATGTCCGGACGCGACGTAGATTCGGAGTTGGCCGCGAGATGCTAGCTCGTGAATCCTGCGGTCAATGATTGCAGTTGAGTCTTTGATTAGATCCGAGCGGTCGAGACTTTCTATCTGTTCTTCTAGATTGTTGATCCGATCTTCGTAGTCAGACTGGTACTCGATCTGCGACTCAAGCTCTTCAATCTTTGATTCGAGGTCTGCGGTACGATCTTCGTGGTTCGCGGTCCGGTCGTCTTCGGTCAGCATAGCTTCTAAGCGACAGTCGACGTGTTTATCGAGGAACCTTCTAAATTCAAACAAAAAATCTGCGTCAGGCATGTTCATCAGCTTTTCTTCCTTCTGGGTTGGTTAGTTTGCAGGCTAAGTTCCATGCCATGTAGGCACAGGTAAACGCAACCATACGTTCTCCGCTGCTGAACCTATTGATATAGGATTCAAGTTCATTTAGGTCTTTGGGGGTGTGGACGATGCCCACGGGTTGAAGTAATACAGTTGTGTCAGACATGGTTTTTAATCTCCTTTGATAGATTCCATGCTTTTGGGTCGAATTCGTAGTCATAGATGGGCTCTTGCCATCTCCAACCTCCATCGAACAAACCGTCTTCTTGCGACATAGCTGCTCCGTCGATGTTTCCATCGCGTATGAATTGCCATATGTCATTTTCGTCTGTGTCGATAGGGACGTTGATGTCTACATATAGCTCAGTTTCCATTGTTGCGAGTACGCGGATGGTCTTATGGGTCTTGCTATCCATAGTTAGTACTCCGATGGCAGCATGTGGGTGTGAGCATTGAGCTCGTTGCGTACAGACCAGATCTTTATCTCTTGCTCGGGGAAATCGGTGAATGGTATTTTCCACTCGCTTAGCGGGTCGTCGTTCCCGTTCGTCATGGTCAGTGTTGCGCTGTCGTCGTCATGCACAACCATAGTTGTCTGTGCCCAGTCTGCCTGGTGTTGGTCCAGGTATGATTGTATTGAATCGAACAGCCAGAACGCACCAGCGGTCTCTGCTACATATAATGCACCGTCTGTTAAGACGCTTTTGCTAATTGGTGTCCAGCGTGTGAACTTTTCGCTGCCGTAGAATTGGTCAAGTTGTAGTGCGCTCATTGATATGTCCTCGGTTCGGGGTAGTTAAGGTTTACCTGGTACTGGTCGTCACCTACCTGGTCGACAAATCCGCTGAGTAATGCCTGGTGCAGCAGTTCGTCTGCGTTCTTTTCGAAGTTGAAGCTGGGTGCCTGGTTTAGGTACAGCTCTTTCTTGGTCCAAATGATTTCCTCATCGTTCATCTTTGTTCTCTCATTAAGATTTTTTTGAGCTCAGGGACAGATTTACCTGCCATAAGGGCGATTTCATGCAAGAACAAGTCGGGAAACTCGTCATACATCTCGATTATTTCCTTATCGGTCATTTTTATATTCATGCGGCTAACGTCTCCTCGGCTATATCCCATAGTTTTCGGTTGATGGTTACGTTTTCTTTGACAGAGTTAATCGCTTTAGCTTGTTTGTAGCCGATGTATCTTTTGGTATGTCGTTTACGCGGACCTAAGACATCGAAACCGCCTCGGAGAACTGTTTCTTGGACTCTGTTGAAGATAGTCCAGGCGTCATCGGCCATGTCTTCTGCGCGAGTGACTTGTAGTGCTTGTTTTACTGCACGCGAGTCGAACATGTTGGTTACGAGACTTTCTATTGGTGGCATGGTCGCATAGTGGCTAGCGAAGTAATCGTAACGAGTGCTGAGCGCTTGTATAACAAAGCGGTTAATCGTTTTTTGGTCAGGGATGATGCGTTGGAGCTTCCTTGTAAAGTCCGTAACACCTTCTAGCTTTGCGGTGGTATGGGTCAGTAAGTCTTCGAAGCTGTCTAGGTTGCTTTTGTAATGAACCATACGCTGGTCAAATCCTTCACCAGCAATAATGCCGTTGCTACAGACGAACCGATAGATACCTGCGAACAGCTTCATTGATGACTTGCCGTCGTGCGAGTTATAGAAAATGATTTCTGGTTGTTGTTCGCTAAAGGCGTTGATTTCATGGCGTTTAGCGAACGCCATGAGATGCTGACCATAAATGTTAGTTTTCTCGGTGCGTCCTTTGACTTGCGCGGCCTGTGTTACACCGTATCCGTAGTCGTTCATGACTTCGATGGCGTTTGCTGAGTTGAAGTTGCCGTACTTATTGGACAAGTCTTCGGCGTAGTCATGTGCGTACACAGCTGGCGCTCGTGCACGTATCTGGTCACTGGTTAAAAAGTCGTTACTTGCGTTTCTTGAATAGCATAGATCTGGCATTTTATTTGTCTCCTTTGAATGGAGTGATCAGTGGCTCTAGGTCATTCATCATCTTCTTGAACACCCAGTCGTCGTACTGGTCGTCGGGGTTGGGTTCAGGTTTGGATTTGTACACACCTTCGCCTTCGTAATAGTCGCTGGCGTCGTTGTATGGGTCGTCGCTAATGCTGCATGGCATCTGGCTCATGGTTAGTCCTCACATTTTTCACAGTAGTAAGCAGCTTCTTCAGCAGCTTCCTTGGCGGTTTTTACACATTCGTTGTAGTACGTGTTGCCGTCGTGGTGCTCAGCCGTGGCGATGTAGCCGTACAGATTGACGTAGTGGTGGACAGGTCCGTAGCACAGGTACTCAGAACCGTCGTCTGCGTCTGCTTCTACGATTGACCACATTTGTGATTTCTCGAATCCCGCATGCATCATTTGCGTAGGGTTGTCGTAATAGTCACCAGTCGGCATCCGTAGTTCGTTGAACGGGAATTCTTTTTCGTGGACAGTGGTCATGGTTATCTCCTGTATTTGACTGACATAGCAGTGATATAGATGTATCCATCTGCGCAGCGTTTAGATAACCAGGTGAAGGCAACTTCTAGCCCGTTAAATACCTGGGCAATGCCGAGCAGTGAATAGAGTTTGATGTTCAGGGTTAGCTGTTCGCGGTTCATGGTTAGCCCTCTGTTAGGTCTTCAATGATTTGATGTCCCAGTTCGATACTTCGGTTCTCAACGAGCCTGGCACTTACGTTGCCTAGCTCTTCTGGGGTCCATACGATTACTGCGTAGCCATCACTAGATAGTGAGGCGAGCGCGCTCATTTGTTCGTTGTTCATTATTTGTATTCCTCGATTTCTACGATGTCCCAATCAACGATATGTTCATCAACAATTCGTTGATCACCCATACCAATAAGGTCGCGCGCTTCTTCTTCGGAGTCAGCTTCTACTGAATACTCGATTGATGAGATTTCGCGCACGGTTATGCGATAGATGTTCATGATGGTGTCCTCTCGATTAGGTCAAAGACTCGCCATGTTTCGGGGTCGGTGGTGTTGGTTTGCGTGCCGCAGTCTGATGCCTGGTACACGACGAGCATTAGGTTGTTGGTGTCTTCATCGAAGTAAAAATTGAGATCAACGAAACCATGTTGATTGGGGTAAGTTGACCAGCTTTCGTCTTCTGGCCATGTATCAGTGGTCGTGGTGTACGTTACGTCGTTCATGATTCGTGGTCCTCGGTTAGCATTCATGGCAGGCAGCTACGCTGTTCCAGTCGACTGCGTTTAACTCGGCAGCTCCGCAGTAGAGGTGCTTGAAGGTTTCTTCCGTGCCATCTTTGTAGATGACTACGATCTTGTCGTTGAAGCTGACATCGGGGAACTTCGCCTCCCATTCTTCGATAAATACATAAGGCATGATCTACGCTCCTATAGCTGACATAAAAAAACCCACCTGACCCGAAGGCCAGATGGGTGTAGGGGGAATCCCTATGCAGCTTTCTTTAGCTGCGGCTTCTCAGCCTTGGCACCGAACACGTGCGTGGCTGCATGCTCGGTCTGCTTGGTGTCTGCAAGTTCCGAAAGCTCAAGGGCTTTCTCGTTAAGCACGGGCAAGACGTCATCGAACTCCATGCACATGTGGCTGTGCTCGTAGATCTGCTGTTCCTCGTCGATGCACACTTTCTCTGCAAACAGGAACAGTGGATCGAGGTCGGTCATGTAGTTCATGTTGCTGCACAACCACGAGTGCAACTCGTTGAGGATCTGGAAATCATCCATCAGTGTGACCTCAACATCTTTGCGCGCTGCGGACTCGATGTTGCCTGCTTGCTCGGCTACGTCTTGCGAGAAGTCGAGACCGTTGGCCATATCTGTCTGCATGCCTGAGTTAAGAACACGGCGCGCGGCCCAACAGCTGCTGTTCATGACCTGTTGCACGAATGACAACATGTGCTCCGGCTTCTCGGTCATTTCTTTGGCAGGCACACCAGACTTGACTGCTTCAAGGTTGGCTTCTTTGCGTTGCTTGACTAGTACGTCCCATGCCAACGCAATACGGTTCGCGGCTAGTGGTGCGTCTTGCGCGTCCACAAGTGCTGCGATATTGCCGTTACGGTTCTTTTTGCTAGACATGTTGGTGATGATAGTGTCGATATAAGTTACGTTGTTCATAGCGTCCTCCAGGACAAAAAGTGCTTAGACCGAATAGCCCAAGTCATAAAAAAAACCGACCGATAACCATGTAATGGTTATCGAATCGGCTTCGGTGTACTGCGATCTGGTTTAGTTCTGAATTAGAACTACTAAGATTGTGAGTAGTCCTGCTGCAACTGGGATTAACACCGCTGTTGCGACTACAACTACTGCTACATCTAATAAAGCTTTCATTAGTGACCTCCTTGCGGCTTAACAAAGTCGAATGGGTTGTAGTTCCAGGGCTGGTCTTCTACCCCATTAGTATCTGGACTAATATTGTCAAGCACGGTTGTTAGATCGAAGTTGCCGAAGTCGAGCTCTGAGTCGATGTGCTCAGCTTCTACCATGCTCCAGCGTTCTACGTTCAAGTTTAATATCTGCATATCTAATTCCTCCTACGGAATAATACTACAACTAATAATGAATCAGTCAGAATTAACCAATTCATAGATGAAACCGACCGATGAGCGTGTAACGCGAATCGATAGGCTTGGGTCGTGGTTCGTTGCTCGTGGTCCGCGGTTAGTGGACATAGTGAGCAGTGATTTTGGATTTGTGCCAGAAACAGGGGGTCTGTGCCAGGCTTGTGCCAGGTTTTGTGCCAGGTTTGTGCCAGCAAAAAATGAGGGTTTACAGGGGCTGTAGCCATTTGTGCCAGCTGTGCCAGCATTTTTAAATCAAAGTTCGATTTAAAAAATAAAATGGGTATGTCTTTCAGATCTGTAAACGAACTTGAAAAAGCCGGCACAAGTGGCACAAGTGGCACAAATGCAGATAATGTGTTGTTTATCAATGACTTACGCTGTGCCAGAAACGAGAATGTTCCTGGCACAAGTTGGCACAAGCCGGCACAAGAGGTCACAGGCGGCGAGCCACAGCATCGTGAGCCTTGAACCGCGAATCGTGATCCGTGTGTCCTGCTCGTTGGAAGTAGGCATACCACCATTGGTAGCTAAACTTTTTCATGGGCTTTCTCCGTACGTTGTTAAAGACACAAAAAAACCCGACTCGCGAAGCGCGGGTCGGGTTCCGTTAACCACGAACCGTGTTACACGGTGTATGGTTCCCATCCATTGAGGCTAACCTTGCCTCCCTTGCTCATGATGGCCTTACTAATCTTTATGGCAGCGGACCGTGAGTCCACTTGGAAGAACCAGCGTTGGTTCTTCTTGTTAGTGCCGATGATGATTGACTTGTCGTTGCTTGGTGAACAGATGTTCTTGAAAGTTACTGTCTTCATGATTTGTTACTCCTGTTGTAGTGGGCTTGGAATGCGTACTTGTATGCCATATTGTGGATACGGGCTGCCTTGGCTCTCCTGCGGTGCTCAATGACTGTGTAGATAGGGATGAGTGCGAATCCCGCGAACGGGATTGCTGAGCTAAGTAGGAAGGCACCGATGCACCAAGCTAGAAGGTGAGGATGGTTCTTATTCATTAGATGACTCCTTCTTTAGCTGCGGTCATTACGTCGAGGGTTGCACTTACGTGAGCGTGGTCAGTCAGGTCGTCGATGTCCTCGACGATGAGTACCGTAGCCAAACCAAGTGCGATGTCTCGCCAGTTCTCCTTAGCAAAGGCTGCTGCCTTCTCTGCCTGTGGTGCGTACTGCGCTGCGAGGAAAGTTGCTTTAGTTCGTAATTTATTAAACATGTCTAATCTCCTATTGTTGTAGACACCAATGACTCCGACCGTATTTGCTGTAGGCAAAAACGGGACAAGGTTCCTGAGCCGAAAATGGAAACAAGGTTCCAGAGTCACGAATCGGGGAACGGGGTGCGTGGTCAGGGCTAGGGGGGAGATATGGGTGAGCGATACAGAAAAGATTTTTATAAAAAATTTTTCAAAAAAAATGATCCAAAACAATTAGTTGTGCTAATATCGCGCAATGCCAAGCACCAAGGTGTGCGACACGTGCAGCAAGCCCCTGGAATTTGAAGAATTTGACCACGGTAGGAAAACTTGCAACGCGTGCCGAACTCAGCTCCGACAAATACGCGATTCCCATAGTTATGAAAACTATTTGAAGAATCTCCTAGTCCATGCTCGCTCAGCCGTGAAGCGTGGAGCGCGCAACGGTGACCACGAATTTCATATCACGCTCGAAGACCTAGTTAGGTTGTGGGAGAAGCAAGAGGGGCGGTGCGCCCTCTCTGGTGTTTTCTTAACACACCATAAAGATGGGTCAGGCGTTAAAGATTACAACGCATCAATCGATCGCATCGCAAATTCTAAGAGTTATTCCAAAGAAAACGTTCAATTAGTGTGTTATCGCGTCAATTTAATGAAGCATTCGCTCACTGAGGGCAATTTTTACTGGTGGATTAAGAATTTACACGACTTTTCTTGTGATTAATTATTAGTCAGGCTAATATACGCTATGAGTGATATCGAAGTAGTAGCTATACAAGGGCTGGATGCGGCAATTATAGGCTCAACAGTGCGTAACGGTGTTGAAGTCCTCGCATATGACTACGACAAAGCTATAGATGTGCTGGTGTCGTCAGGCTACTCCGAAAAAAACGCCGAAGATTTTATAGTAGAAGTGTCCGAAAAAGATTTTGAGGGCGCTCCTGCATTCGTGTATCTGGACAAAGACAACGAGTTCTATGGATCTAGCACCCCAAGCGGAACAACCGTCCACTGACCTAGTCAGTGAGCACACCGAGTTCCAGTCGCATATGCCGTATATGGGCATAAGCCGCGGATCGCTAACCATGCAGCAAGAAAAGCTGGTCTCGCTCATTAGTTCGGGTATGACAACCGCAGCCGCGGGCCGTGGTGCGGGGTACTCGTCCCCCCAGGCAACCTACGCCGCTGCAAAAGTCCCCGAAGTACAGAAAGCGATTGATTATTTCCGTCAGGAGATGCGTGAAGAGGTGAAGTTCACCAATCAGCACGCCCACATGATGTACATGGAAGCGTACAACACCTCAGCGAACGCCACTGAGATGAAGAACACCACCGATTCTCTGGTGAAGCTGCACGGTCTTGCTGCACCAGAAAACGCCACCCAAGTGAACATCAACATCAACGGAACAAAGCAGCTTGAACGCATGACCGATGAAGACTTGTTGAAGATCGCGGGTAAAGACCTCGACTACCTCGAACCGAAGAGTGATTAATTATGAACAATGTAATTTTAGCAGTAGTAGGAATAGTAGTTTTAAGCGGGTGTAACACCTTTAACGGCGCAGTAGACGGCTCGCAGCAGATCGTTGGCACCACTGTTGATTCAGCTCAGTCTATGGTTACGGATACAGCAAAAGGCATTGGCGCAGGATCAGCTACTTTTGTTGAAGGTATTGCCACTGACATCCGAAAAGCATCTGAGTGAATTTATTCTCTAAAGAAGGGTGACTAATCATGGAGAACGTAACAAAGCGTAAAAAGGTGCAAAAGAAGTCTGCTACGACCAGAGCGGCAGCTGAAAAGAAGCGACTAGATAAAGTACAGAAAAAGTACGGCGGTAAGAAAACCGGCGGCATGGACACTGTTGTTGCACGCAAAGCCAAGGTCACTCGCAAAAAGACTAGCGCCGGTATGAAAACCACAAGGACAGCGCGTGGGGATTTCATAAGCGGTAAAACTGGAAAAGTTGAACGAAAGGGGAAGTAATTATGCCTAGAAGTACTGAGTTCCCGCATAACAAAAAACAGGCCGCTGCACAGGTAGCTAAGCTGAAGAAGGCTAACGCCGCTAAGAAAAAAGCTAAGCCAAAAGCTAAGCCTAAAGCTGCACCTAAGAAGAAGGCATATAAGCCTTACTAATGA
>ERZ1047472.660-NODE-660-length-29943-cov-77.270811_pt1 | contig 29943 bp, 33 predicted proteins | sample MGYA00383095_ERZ1047472 | MGnify/ENA primary metagenome ERZ1047472 (study PRJEB29581, sample SAMEA5548365) | metagenome | biome: marine; feature: coastal; material: water | depth 1 m | study: Short-term variability in the microbial, nano- and picoplankton... | reverse complement strand
AAAACTATATAGAAAAAGGTATAGTAATTGATAAACTACTTAAAGCACTTATTGTAGATAAGACAATAAATTACAATGAGCTGTTAACTGGAGATAAGAATGCTCTGTTAATAGCAGCACGTATTTTAGGTTACGGTAAGGACTATGAGTTTAATTATAGCGGTGAAGTAGAAAAAGTTGATTTATCTCTACTGGATAATAGAAAATTACATACCGATATCGAAAAAGCAACTGAAAATGCTTTTAACTATACCCTACCTACAACAGGACACGTGATTACCTTCAAGTTACTATCACACGGTGATGAATCAGCAATTGACCAAGAAGTGAAAGGACTTAAGAAAATCAACAAAGAATCATCAGCTGAATTATCTACTAGGTTAAAACATATGATTACAGCTGTAAATGGAGAAACAGAGAAAAAAACTGTTAGATCCTTCGTTGATAATCAATTCCTAGCAAGAGACTCAAGAGCGTTTAGAAAGTACCTTAGAGACTTTCAACCAGATGTAGACATGACATTCTACCCAGAGAATGGTCCAGAAGGGGGGATAGATATCCCAATTGGGGTTAATTTTCTTTGGCCTGACGCCGTCGTATAGACTATCAGTATTTACACAAATACATGAAATAGTTTTTAACGGTAAAGGAGGTTATGACTACGATACTGTCTACGAGATGCCTATCTGGCTCAGAAATTTTACTTTCCAGAAAATGCAAGAGTACTACGAAAAAGAAAAAGAACAATACGATAAAGCAAATAAGAAATCCCAGACATTAAAAGGTGGAAAAATTAAGAAACCATCCTATAGCACAAAGGCTCGTAAATAATGCGGGCCTTAACTATTTATAATAAACTCAATATATAAATGGCTAACGATGGTAATCTAAATCCTGATCCTAGTGAATTCAATAGGCAAAGGGAAGAAATAAAAAAATTAACCGACCAGTATAATAAATATGCTAGAGCGGAAGCTGCGGATAATGCAGCTAGTCTGGATTATGCTCGTACTTTAAATACAGAGTTAAAAGATACGTTAGGTATAAAACAAAGACTGAGTGAACAAGATAAAGCTTTAAGAAATCTTGGTAATGAAGTAGTAAAAGCCGCACAGCAAAATGTAGTAGAATTAGGTAATGCAGGCAAAATTACTCGTGAAATTGCAAAAGCTCAATCTCTACAAAATAAATTAGCAACTGAAATTACCTCCATTGCTGGGGTTTTAAGTGATAAGCAAACAGAGTATGCTCAAACTCTTGCTGATACTTACAGTACACAACAGGATATAGCCTCAGAAATACAAAAAGCTCAAACTGCTCAAGAGCAGCAAAAATCAATAGTAGCTGATCTTGAAAGTAAAGCTAAATCAATCGGAGTACTAACCCTGGAAGAATCTAAAAGGATTAATGAGCAGCTTGTTGATCAAAGAAACATACTAGATACCCTTGATAGAGAAGTTAAGAAAAAACAAGAAGCAAGTGCTGTAGGAGATAGTTTAATTAAACAACTAACTGAGGAACTAGGTTTAGAAGGTAAAATTGATGCAAAAACAGCTCAAAAATTAGCAGCTTTACTTGCTATGAAAAAAGCTCATCAAGATAATGTAAATAACTTACAGGAAGAAGAGCAAATTCAACGTAAAATAGAAGATAGAATGGGTGTTACCGGTGCTTTAGTGAAAGGTACTGGAGCACTTATGGAAAGGCTCGGTATGAGATCTGGTATTTTCCAACAAGCTATGACCGATGCTCAATCCGAAATGGAAAGACTTGCTGAGGAATCTGAACGTGTCGATGATGTTACAGGTGAAATAGTAAATGACGCTTCTAAGTTAGAAATTATGTTAGCAGGTTTAGGTAAGTTAAGTTCTGGATTTGGTAAAGCTCTATTCGATCCACTAACTATTATAACAGCCATAGTAAGTAAGGCATTTGAACTTAATTCTGCTTCTACTAAATTGCAACAGCTAACCGGACAAAATGCCGGAGTACAGGCAGCTCACAATAGTAGTCTAGCATCAGGTGCTCAAGTTATGACCTTAATGGCAGATATGACAGAAAGAACAGGTATTGCAGCATCAGCAATGTTTTCTTCTGAAGACCTAGGTAGATTAGCAGAAGCACAGAATCTATTAGGACTTTCTTCCGAACAGGCATCTAACTTAGGTATGTACTCGAAAGCATCAGGTACATCTATACAAGGGTATAAAGAAGAACTAGTTTCAAGTGTTAATGAATTTAATGCTATGAATGACTCTGCAGTCGCTCATGGAGTTGTTATGAAAGATGTATTAGATGCATCTGCAGACATTTCAATGTCGTTAGGAGGCAATCCTAAAAAAATAGCAGCTGCAGCCTCTGCAGCAAGGAAATTAGGTTTAGATTTAGCTAAGATTAACCAAATAGCTGATGGTTTATTGGATTTTGAATCATCTATTGAAAATGAATTAGAAGCACAGTTACTAACCGGTAAAAGTATAAATTTATCTAAAGCTAGAGAATTAGCATTAAATAATGACCTAGAAGGAGTTGCGAAAGAACTAGAGAAAAACGGAGCATCTGCAGCAGAATTTGCTAATATGAACCGTATACAACAAGAATCTATGGCCAAAGCCATGGGAATGTCCAGAGAGGAGATGGGTAAGATGCTCGTCAATCAAAAAGGTATGAACAACCTTACTGATGAACAGAGAGCTAAGATGAGAGGAGTAACCCTAGATCAATTAGAGCAGATGGAAGCATCTGAATCTCTTAAATTAGCTTTCTCTAAGATTGCAGAACCACTTGCCAGTATATTGAATACTTTAGCTCCTATCGTTACAATGATCGCAAAAGCAGTATCTTTTGTAGCTCCATTTGCGCCTTATCTACTAGCAGCTTATGGAGCAAGTAAGTTACTAGCAGGAGGTTTTGTTAATATAGCAGCTAGTGCAGGAAACCTAGGAAAAAGCTTAATGGATAAAGGCAAAGGAGTAATGGGTTTCTTTACTAATTTTAAATCTAACATGTCGTCAGTAAAAGGTGGAATTAAAGATTTTGCAAATGTTGCTAGAGGAGCTTTAACCGGGAAAGTGAAATCAAAAGCAGGAGATCTATTCAGTGTTTTATCTCCTCAAGGAAAAATGATACTATCTAAAGGAGGAACAAGACTTAATCCTTTAGATAAACTGAAAGAAAAAGCAACAGAAGATACTAAAAAATTAGCTGACTCAACTAAAGGAACAAAACCTGGAGCAGGAGAAGGACCAAAAGGATTTTTAAAAGGATTGGGAGATGGTTTAGCTTCTATTGGTAAACAGGTTGGTGATGTAATAAAAGGAGCACTAGCTTTAGGAGTAGCAGGATTAGCACTTGGAGGGTCATTCGCACTTGCATTAAGAATGGTGAAGGATGTAGATCCTGTTCAAATGATAGCATTTGCAGGAGCAATATCAATGTTTGGACTTACATTAGCACTACTAGGTAAAGTAGGTAAAGATGTAATAAAAGGAGCACTCGCATTAGGAATACTAGGTGTTGGATTAATACCAGCAGCATATGCGTTTAGCTTACTTGCAGGAGTAGATGCAGGTTCAATGTTTGCATTTGCAGGAGCTTTATCTCTTTTGGGATTAGCAGCAGCAGGATTAGGGTTTTTATTTCCTTATATAGCAATGGGTGCAGGAGCACTTGCTTTACTCGGAGCAGCATTAATACCTGCAGCTTATGGGTTCTCACTCATACAGGGACTAAATATGGACACTATATTAGGTTTTGCTAAAGGTGTGGGAGTTCTAGCAGCTACAACAGCAGCACTTGGACTTGTAGCACCGTTAATTATGTACGGATCATTAGCCCTAGCAGCACTAGGACTTGCTCTGATCCCGCTAAGTTATGGATTTGCAGCTTTAGGAGAAACTCCTATAGAATCAATCGTAGGTAAACTACAGGGATTAGCTGCAATAGCACCACAATTACTGTTGGTAGGAGCAGGATTGATGGGAATTGCAGCAGGATTGGGAATGATAGCAATATCAGGAATCGCAGCAATCCCGGCATTAGCTGCTTTATCAGCTTTTGCTTTAGTAGCTTCTCCATTAGCAGCCCTAGGAGGACTATTCGGAGACGGAGGAGGAGAAGAAGATAACTCAATGGCGGAAATATCATCCAAATTAGATACTCTTATATCTGTAGTATCAGCAGGAGGGAATGTATACCTTGATGGCGATAAAGTAGGAGAGGCACAGGTATTAGGTACATATAAACTTTCTTAACTTCTATTTATAATATAATAAATTAAAATTAATAATTATGGCTAACGGAATAATAAACAATCAACTACCTAATTCAACATTAGGACTTAAAGGAGTAACACCACCTCAAAGAAATGGGGCAAAAGGAAAATCTACTCTACATTACCAATCATCGTTAAATAATATACCGGCGATCGAACAAAGTCCTTCAGGATTAGACCTAGACGGAGTAACACCGGATAAATATTCAGATAACCCTCCAGCATAAGCTTATGCCAATTATAAGGAACCTTAAGAAAGACTTTGAAGAAGGTCGTATGGATAATTTACGTTCTATATCTTTTAAAGATACAGGGACAGAGGCTCCTTATGTGACAAAGCCTATAGGAAGTAAATCTGACCAGGTTACAAAAAGGATTGATGACCTTGCCCGTATGGGAAAAATGCTTCTAGATAGACCAGGTCTGGAACATCTAGCAAAAGAAGGTATATTAAAGCAAGGAGAAATAACAGATAAGTTAAGAAGGAACGAAAAGTATAAAAACGGTACCGATGTAGGTAATTTTCTTAGGAGAGCTACAGGTACCTTAGAACACCTTCTATTAGTAACAGGCTCTACACTAGCTCAGGTACCGGTAAACGGAACTGGAACACACTTTGTCAGAGGTTTTAAGAGAGATACCTATCTTCAAGAATCTGCGGGATTTAAGACCCCTGTTGACGGTTCAACTTACTCTATAGAAGGAGCAAGAATTCCGATGACTGAAGTTAATTCGGAGTCTAAACTACCTACTAAAAATACAACCGCTGTGCCGGGTGATTTAGGTAAATTAAATATAGGTACTGAAGGAGATTTAAAACCAAGTTACGGAGAAGAGGGAAATATAAAATCTAAATACTCAGCTTTATCTACATTTACAGATACTACAACAGAGTTAAATGTAGAAAAATCATCTACCGGTACCGGAATTAATATTCAAACAGAACGTTCTGAAGATACTACAGTAGCAAAAGAAACTTTAGGAATTTCAAATGAAAGTAGAGAAGGTACAATAGGATCTACTTTTGAAAGAAAAAATAAATATAGCCCTACAAACTCTACAGAATTTCTAGGATCTAAATCTGAAAAAAATAATTTATTAGCTCAAAGAGGCTACCCAATTAATCCTGGTAGTTCAGTTGGTGACGTTACCATTAATGGCGTAACTACAGAAGATTTATTTATTCCATCATCTTTTACTACAGCAGTATCGGGTAGTTTTGGAGTAGATAATAAAGACGTAGATTTTAATATTTCAAATTTAGACCAAAAATTTGCAACTGTATTTGAAATAGGAGATACAAAGACAAAGTTAACTACCCCTGAAAATATTACGGCTGCATCATCTGAAATTAAGGTGATACCTTTAAAAAAAGAAGGTAAGGAGACGACTAGTCAAATATACCTAAGCCAACCAAATGATTTTGATCGTGGGGATATAACAGAATTAAATCCTAAAACTGAGAATAGGTACACTGAAGGAAGTACATTCACAAATAGTGGCACTCTTACCAACGTTAATAATGTACAAACAGGAGCAAGCATACCTAAACCAGAAGGACTAAATAAAAATACAACTGCATCTCCAAAAACTTTTGGTGTACTAAATAAAGACATAGAAGGAGATATATCGGAACAAATAGTAACTTCTAGTTACAGTTCTGATAATGTTTACACCGGTACTAATACAGTTGATAATATAAACAATATTCGTAACGGTAGCGCTACTAATAACCCTACAGAAACAAGTAAACAGACAACAGCAGCAAAAGAGCAATTTGGTATAACAAATACCGGGATAGAAGGAGATACAACTTCACTGTTAAATAAAGAGGTGACTAAGTTTGAAGTAGGAGACAAAAAATCAAAATTAGATACACAAGGTAATATACTAGCAGCTCAACCTTTAACAACCGGTAGTATAATTAACATACCTTTAACTGATTCTCCTATTCCGGATGATTTTGTAGACGGTCAAATGTCTAAAGAAATATACAGCTCAGAGAGTACATATACAGGGGAAAAGGCTGAAGATCATATAAGTATACTTAAACACGGAGACGGTATAACAGCAGGAATAGCCAATAGAGATAACCTCAACGATGATACAGTAGCAGGATCATCACAATCTATACCGGGTAGATTAGATACAGAATCAGCTACATATAATCAAATTATTTCATCAACTAAGGTAGAAGACTTTAGGAAGAAAGATGTATTTGGAGGTGGTATAAGAAATACGTACTCTTTCGATTATAATGATGAAACTATTAATAAGGAAAAAAGAGTAGGTTTAGGTAACCCTGGTAAAAAATCAAGACTTAGAACATCTTATACAGTTGATGACCCCGATACAGTAGATAAAATAAATAAGTTAGACGTAAGTAAGGAACCTCTTGATGGTATAAAAGAAAACAGAGACTTAATTCAATTGGAATTTCAAGTAATTACACCAGAGGAAACATACTACCTTGCTTTTAGAGCATTTCTTGAAACATTCGACGATAGTTTTAATGCTTCGTGGAATTCTAGCAAATATTTAGGAAGAGCAGATAGCTTCTATACATACAACGGATTTGAAAGATCTATTAATATAGGATTTAAAATAGCAGCACAATCAAGAGAGGAGATGAAACCCCTTTACAGAAAGGCAGCTACATTAGCTTCTGTAACTGCACCTTCTTACGGTACAGGAGGTAGATTTATGAGAGGTACTATAGCTAAAGTAACTGTAGGAGATTATATCTATGAACAGCCAGGCATAATCGAATCAGTCCAGTATTCGTGGCAAAAAGACTACCCTTGGGAAATATCTTTTCAAAACCCCGAAAAAGAAGGAAGTAAAGATCAGATACTACCACATGTTTTAGATGTAACTATATCATTCAAAGTAATACATGATTTTCTTCCTGAAACAGGAGTGACGCCGTTCATTACAAATCACAATCCTATAAAAGGTAATAAAGAAACCTATATACCATTAGTGGATAGGGAATTTATTATACCGGAAACAAGAGCAGAAAAAAGAGAAAGACTAGCAAAAGAAGAAGCAGCAAAAAAAGAAGCAGCAGCTAAAGCTAAAATAGCAGCAGATAATAAAGAATTCAGAGAAAAAGGACTAGTAGGACCTCTACTTGAAGATCCAGTAACTCCTGTAGAAACAGTTCCACCACCAGGAATTGGCATATAATTAAAAAAAAATTCGTATATTAGAGTATGGGTAGAAGATTTAAGAAAATACCAGCAAGTTATACAGCAGCCGGAACAGGGTATAAAAGAAACGTTATATATCCGGATATTCCTTTGAACGAAAACGATGTGTATGTACTTTCCCAGTATGGAGATAGGTACGATTCTCTAGCTTTAGAATTTTATAAAGATTCTGAACTATGGTGGATTATATCATCTGCTAATAACTACCAAAAAGGTTCGTTAAACATAACACCAGGAGTACAGTTAAGAATACCAGCAGATAAAACAGCAGCAATACAGTTATACGAAGAAGTTAATAAAAATAGATAATGTCTAAAAAAGGAAAAGATAAGCCTCAAGGCCAACCTCAAGATGTTATAGGGGGAGGTATAGATAACAGTGTAGTAGAGCAACTCATTGCTCGAGAGACGCTAGTATCTTCTACAAAGAAGGATAATAAACACCTATTGTTTTTTAATAGTAACGGTGCCTGGGCAAGAATTGTATCTAGTATTAACACAATAACTAAAGAAGAGAGTGAGTCACTAGCAACAGGAAAAAAAACAATTAACGACGTAGTAGGAAATAAAAACTTAGCTTATAACAACGTCATTATGGGCGGTACTGTTAAACAAGCTACTGCTAGTAAACCAACCTCGATTGGAGGAGGAATTAATCATTCCAAACACAACCCAGTAAATATAGACATGGACGGGTACGTTACTAGCGGGGATATTAAAGATAGTGCGTACCATAATTACGAAAGCTTAGGACATAGACCAACACCAGGTATAAACTCAGTCTCCGTTAAATCTAAAGGTACTTACGGTAGTTTAAGAGAAGCAGAAGTAAACGTAACTGTTTGGACATTAGAAGACTTAGAGATGATGCAAGCTCTTTACCTCCGTCCCGGCTTTACTATACTACTAGAATGGGGACATTCACTTCAATTAGATAGTAAGTCTGGAGAAATAGTAAAAGATATTCAATATTATAGAAAGTTTTTAAGAAATAAAGTACCAAAAAAAACTATACAGAATGATTTAAAAGAACTTACTTTTGATTCAAGTTATAATTACGATTCTATGTCAGGGTATATTTCAAATTTCAACTGGTCATTCAGAGAAGACGGAGGGTACGACTGCATGATTAAAATTATATCTTCGGGTACAGTTTTGGAGTCAATAGCTGTTACATTTGATACATCAAATGTATATCCTGCTAATCAATTAGAAAGTTGGAAAGAAGATAAAGGTAAAAAAGAAAGAAGGTCAATTTACCACAAGCTTTTTGTAGAACTAGAGCACCTAGTAGGGAACCCAGATTCTAAGATACTAGAAATAAGACAAAATACAGCTGAATTCAGATCATCTGTACAAGATGTTGCAACAGCAGCAGGAGTAGCGTTAGTAACTGGGAATACAGATTTATTAGTCTCTGCATCAAGCCAAGCAGCAGAAAATTTTGGTGAAATATTTACAGGAGATGATGAAGACGCATTAGACGACTTAAAAAACGTTCAAACAACTACAGGAAGGGCTCTACTACAGGATCCAACATTTAAAGCAAGGTATGATGAGGTTATTAAGGGAGGAAGTATGAAGCACGGTGGTTCAACATACACCTGGACTAGTAAAAAACCTTTATCTCAATATAACGAAGAAAAAGTTGTACCTTACCTAACTAGAAAGTTTGGCAAATACGGACTTAAGTTTACACAAACAGGGTTTGGAACTAATATGGTAAAGATAACAGTTAAAGGAGATGCATCCAGAACACAGGATTTTGACTTAAATACCTATACAGCCCAAGGTTCTAGAAAAGAGACTTACGATATTATGGACTTTATAGTTGAAAATGGTAAATTACCCGGTAATTAGAAATATATGGCTAGTAAATACACAGTACAATCATACCAATATTTAGATACAACGCCTAAAGCAGGCCAAAAGATACCTTCTGGGCAAAAGCCAAACGCACTGTATATAGCTAACTACCTTAAATCGCAAGGATATACTAAAGCAGGTACGCAAGCTGTGTTAGCTAACATTAAAAAAGAAAGTTACTTTAAACCAGCTATAGTCGAACAGGGTGTTGGAGGAAATAGCGAAATAGGGGGTAAAGGAGGTATAGGTTTAATTCAATGGACTGGACAGAAAAATAAAAAAGGCAGGCTCCGAAGACGTGGGAAAATAGAAAAAGCAGCAGGATATAGCAAAGCAACAAGAGATAGCCTGGAGTTTCAAACTAAATACTTAGTATCTGAGGCTAAAGGTAAGGACATTGCTAAAGTACTAAAGTCTACTCAAGACCCAGTAGAAGGTACTTTAGAATTACTTTATCTAGATATCAGATCTCAGTCAGCTATTAATGTCAAAAAAGCTATTAAAGAAGGTGTTGAACCATCAAGTAAAGATATAGAAAGAGTACAAAGAAGAGTTGATGCAACATGGGCAGTTCAGAGTATAGTTGATGAAGTTTACGGAGGAACAATTGAAGACTACCCTACCGGGAATACTCCTACAGAAACTGGAACTGGTAATAGTGCTAATACCCCTACTAACACTACAACTTCATCAAACCCGGATGGAGTTAATAATATTAGTAATGCAAAACAAAGTTTAAAGACTCCTAAAGCCAACGATCAACTACCAATTTACACTAGAGACAGCTTTACTAGAGAACAAGCACAACATTTAAAAAAGACACTTAACGGGTTTCTAGCATTTAGATTAGAATCAATAGAAGAGAAAGATACAGGTACTTTTGATAATGATGATTTAAATGAATACTGGTTACCACTATATGTAGTCCTTGACGTATATAACCAATACGTTAGCTTAATAGATGCAACAGCAGAACCTGAAAAAGGTACTAACACTCCAGGCCGTAAATTAACAGAATTTTATACCGGATACCAAGATAAAGACGATACAAAGCAACTCTACGAAAAAGAATGTAAATTCCTTACTAATGATTTACATTTTTCTGTAGATCCAATGGTATGTGTATTGCCAAGACCGGTAGATAATCAAGTAATATACGATTCTAAGAAACAGGTAGTACCTTGGACGGATAACTGGGTGTTCCCTGATAAACAATCTTATGCACCTGGACTACTCTATAAAAACGGCTTTCATAAAAACGTGAAAGAAGCACTAGAAAGAGGATTAATGAGAGGGGAAACAGACGATATTCTAAATATACTTATTTCCTGTCAGCTACTACAAGCAGAGTTAGATAAAATTGTAAAAAGCAATAAAGACTCAGACCAGAACGAAGGTAATGATATGGTTTCATTTGTAAAGATTATTCTTAAAGCAATGAACGAAGCACTGGGAGGAATAAACGATTTTGAAACTATATTCGATGAACAAGATGATATGTTCTATATAGTAGATAGAAAAGTAACTCCTGCACTACGTAGTATACTTCCTACCATAAGCCTATCAGGAGTTAGATCCACTATTACTAACCTCAATATATCTAGTAAGATTAGCTCTAAAATAGGTAGTATGATATCTATTGCAGCACAAGGAACAGGGGGACACACTAAAGATAATATAGCACCTTTGCTAGAATGGAATAGAGGTCTACTAGACAGGCACATAATTCACAAAGCACAAAAAAATACAGACGAAAACGGTCAAGTAAAAGAAAATAGAGAAACCCCTGAAGATGAAAGGTTGAAGAAGTGGACTTTGGCTTACTTTGACTACTGGGAAGAACTTAATGGAAATTCTGGATTTTGGGCTGATAATGGAGATTACGATAGAAAAGCAGTTGCTAATATTAAAGGTTACCACAAAGAATGGTGTCAAAAATGGGTAGTTGAAAAAAGAAGTAAATCAGAAGATAATCCCCTCCCAGCACCTGGAGTTATTCCAGTAGAACTTTCGTTTACTACAATGGGTATTGGTGGATTAAAAATAGGTCAAGCATTTTTAGTAGAAGAAGGTATACTTCCTTTCCAATACTCAGAAAATTTCGGATTTATTATAACAGGATTATCACATAATATTGCAGATGGCAAATGGACTACTGATGTTAAAACACAGTTCTATTCAACTCGACCACCAACACCGGAAGAAATAGCATTTTTTAACGAAAAACATAGTACCGAATCAGTACCATACAGAAATAACCCTTCATCTAACCCAGCATCAGGTGGAAGTTCCGGTAGCGTTACTACCGCTGGGGCAGTGTTAGGAGAACAAGGTGAAATTGTAGTTGCAGATGGGGAAGATCCAGCACCACTTATTAACCCAAATAAACTCGGTGCAGTAAAACCTTACTCTTCAAAAGCAATGGCACCAGTTCTTGCAAGTAGACCAGCAGTTAAAACATGGGGGAGTAGGGCAAGGAATTACGGCAAAGCAGATGTTTTAAAAGGAGCAGCCGACGGACTATTTGCCCCTATCGGTGGACCAGGCACACCAGGAGCTGATTGGTCATCAGGAGCTTCATCTAACGTAAACGGGTCGTACTATCTTGAAACAAAAGCAGCCTCTCAATTTGTAGCATGGTATAACGAAATGGTAACAGCAGGAATAAAGTTTAGAGTATCATCTGCACTAAGATTTGGAGGTAACGTTGGAGGAGGAGTTCACGGATACGGTATCGCAGTAGATTTTGCAAATCTTTACCGTTTAGTAAATGGTATATATAAGGCAGAGGACGGAGGACCTAAAATAAATTTAAACGCAAGAATAACACAACCAGTATGGAAACAGATGGCTGTAATAGGAGCTAAATACGGATGGTATAATCCTTGGAGGTTATCCGATGTTAGAGGTATGGATGAATTATGGCATTTTGAATACTACGGACCAGCATAAAACTAAAAACAAATGTACCTACCTAAATCACAATATAAGCTTACTAAAGTTAAAGACATTCCTAACGTAAAGGATGTAGTTGACCGTCTAGGAAATTTTATTAACTCTAATAAGGAAGTAATATTAACTTCTTTTGGAACTATGTTCGATAAAGCAGGTATAGATTTTGACAAAGGAGATTTTTCGAAAGCTTTAGAGTTATTTCCATCTGGAGATCCGGAGGATTCGGAATCACAACAACAATCCGGATATGAATTCGATAAAGATAATCCAGAATTAAACTCTTCAGGAAAAACATTCTCATTAAAACTACCGCCAACTACAGCTGATGTGAAGAAAGGAATAATGCAACGGTGTTTTTATTATAATAAATGTACAGGAAAAGCATCAGAGATTTCCAAAGTCCAGCTTAAGAATTTAGCGATTAATAAGGACAAATGTACTGAATTAGCTATAGCCGATTGGTACATTAAGGGTTCGGCTAAAGATAGAACAGTTAATGGGTATTTTCTAGAAGGTTTAGAAACTGTAAACAGTAAGACTATACAGGAAATTAAAAAAACTATTCCGGTAATAGAAGCACTAATAAAAAGTCCTTTAGAGTACGTAGAAGATACATTTATCCCTTCATCTACAGAATATAAACCACAAATAAAAGATATTGTTATACCTTCTCCAGGAAAAGAGTTGTAGATACGAAATATTTTCGTATATTATAATAAAGGTTACAAACAAGTGTTTTATATATTAGAATCAAAAGATCAAATCGACTGGTTAGAAAACCAAACTAATTCTCCTCTATATGTAGATGTAGTTAGTACAAATTTCTATTACCATTCTAAATTAACTTCAACAGTAGGGGTTTATATTAGAGTAGTAGGAGATAAGCAAGGGTACTTCATTCCTATTTCTCATGACGATGGATTGAATGTAGATAAAGAACGTATCTGCAACATTCTTAAAAAAGCACAAACACTTTATACATTAAATAAGAAAACACTTCTATATTACTTTAATCTACAGAGAGCTATAGATATATCTCTAGTTTATTCTATGAGTAATTATAAAAGATTAGAATACTCTATAACAAATACAACTATAGACTGGTACTACCGTACTCATAGTGAAAATCCAAACATAAATAGAATAATTCCTATAGTTAAACTCTACGAGAGATGTGAGAATATATTCAATCAGATAGAGCAGCACCTAGAATTACCAATACCGGATGGATTTGACTTCTATAATAATATGACTACAAATGTATTTTACTTATTAGAACAGAACGGTGTAGGGATAGTATATGATGGATTTAACGAGTTATTTAAACCCAAGAACCCACTCTATAATACAGAAAACAATACAGTCTATACCGAATATAACCTGTATAATAGTACATCTAGGCCTACAAATACATTTAACTCTGTAAACTTTGCTGCAATACCTAAGACTCCTGAACATAGACAATGTTTTAAACCTCAGAATGACTTCTTTGTAGAGTTTGACTTTGACGGATACCACTTAAGACTACTAGCAGAACAGTTAGATTACCCGTTGACTAATGAATCGGCTCATAAACAGTTAGCTAAACAGTATTTCGGTAAGCAAGATATATCTGAAGAAGAATATAATAGAGCAAAACAGATTAATTTTCATGCTATATACGGGAAGATACCAGAAGAGCATAAAAATCTTAAAATATTTAAAGAAGTACAGGAGTATATAGATGCTATGTGGAAGAGTTATACAGAAGCAGGGTATGTTTGGAACCCACAATCAGGAAAAGCATTTACAAACAAACTCCAAGATATGAATCCAGCTAAGTTGATGAATTATATGATGCAATCGTTGGAGACTTCAAATAATATCACTATATTAAAAGATATACTAAAGTACCTAAGAGATAAAAAATCATTTATAACGTTATATACTTATGATGCGATTTTATTCGACTTTAGTAAGGAAGACGGTAAACAGACTTTATCAGAGATACAAACAATAATGGAAAAACAGGGGAAATACCCGGTAAAATTTAAATATAGCACTAATTTGGTGTTATAAATCAGCACAACTATTTATATATGATAACAACAACTAAATCACCAAGGTTCGATTACGACATAGAACCTATTTTTACCAGCGACGATATGAGCAATAAGCTGTTTTGTACCTTTTCAACAGAAGAAGGACTTGAAGAGGTTTTAACCTCGATTCAAGATAGATACAAAATCATATATAATAAAATATTCGTACTGTATTCTAAAAGTCAAGATGAATATATGTGTACCTATAATGTAGATTTTGGAAATGTAGGAGCTTTTATAGATAACACTATATTAGTACATAGAAAGAAAGAAACTAATACTCTTTATACCATTAATGCTTTAAATACATTAATTAAAGAACTTAACGGCGGTACATTAGATACTAGCTACAGAATAAACTGGCCTGATTATCGCAATTGCGTACTTCTTACTAAAGGTCCAGAACTCAAAAGAGTGAACACAAAGTTATATAAAATTATTGAGCTTTAGTTGGCTCTTTGATTTTTTATTCCTATATTAATAATAAGTTATAATTTAAAATCAGTTATATGGATATCAATGCAATCCGCGCTAAATTAGATGCGCTAAACACAAATGGTCAGGAAAGAGAAAAGACTGACTACACAAAAATCTTTTGGAAACCAGAATTAGGTAAACAGACCGTACGTATAGTACCATCTGCTTTTGATCCTTCTTTTCCTTTTAAAGAACTTAAATTTCACTATGGAATTGGTAAATTTCCTATGGTAGCACTTTCCAATTTTGGGAAGCAAGACCCTATTGAGGAATTTGTTAAAGAGTTGAGGAAAACTAGTGATAAAGACAATTGGTCATTATCGGGTAAAATTTCACCTAAAACACGTATCTTTGCTCCTGTAATAGTTAGAGGAGAAGAGGATAAAGGAGTACGATTATGGGGATTCGGAGTAACAATCTATAAAGCATTACTTGCTTTAGCAGAAGATGAAGATATTGGAGACTTCACAGACGTAATAAACGGATGGGATATGGTAGTAGAACAGCAAAAAGGTAATCCTTACCCTGAAACTACTGTAAGAATTAAACCAAAACAAACTCCATTATCAGATAACAACGATCATGTAGATACTTGGTTAAAGACTCAACCAAACCCGGTAGAAGTACACACCCAGTATGATTACGAGTTTATTAAGAAAAAATTACAAGCATATTTAGATCCAAATGCAGTAGAAGAGAGTAACGATACTCCTAGTACTACTAAAGAGGATAAACTGCCAGAAAGCTTAGGTCAACAGAAAACAGACTTTACTTTGGAAACAGCTACGGCTGGCAACAAAGACACAGTTAGTAAATTTGATGACTTATTTAACGAATAGAAATGGCAAAACAAAGCAAAGAGGTAAAAGCAGCCGCATCTGCGGCAGTCAAGAAGAGTTTCAATCTAGGTAATTTTAAGAAGAAGAAAGGATTTTCTAATGCTTCTGTAAAGTTTAAAGAACAGGGATGGATTCCCCTATCTAAAGCTTTTCAAGACATTACCTCTCTTCCAGGTATTCCTACAGGGCATATTACTCTACTAAGAGGACATAGTGATACAGGTAAAACAACAGCTTTATTAGAAGCAGCAGTTAATGCTCAAAAAATGGGTGTACTACCGGTATTCATTATCTCGGAGATGAAATGGTCTTGGGAACATGCTAAAGAAATGGGACTTAAGTTTGAGGAAGTAAAAGATGATAACGGTAACGTTGTGGACTATGAAGGACATTTCCTTTATGCTGATAGAGGAACATTAAATACCATTGAAGAAGTAGCAGTGTATATGGCTGATCTTATGGACGAACAGGCGAAAGGTAATTTGCCTTATGATATGTGTTTCTTCTGGGATTCTATCGGATCCATTCCTTGTGATTTATCAGTACGTTCTAATAAGAACAATAATGAATGGAATGCAGGAGCTATGTCTACTCAATTTGGGAATAATCTTAACCAGAAGATCTTATTATCTAGAAAGGAAAACTCTCCTTACACTAATACATTAGTAGCTATTAATAAAGTATGGACTATGAAACCTGAATCTCCAATGGGACAACCTAAATTGCAGAATAAAGGAGGAATGTCTATGTGGTATGATTCTACTTTAGTTATAACTTTCGGGAATATTACTAACCCGGGTACATCCAAGATAAAGGCTATAAAAGACGGTCTTCAGGTAGAATTCGCTAAACGTACTAACGTTCAAGTAGAGAAAAACCATATCGGTGGTGTACAATCTAGAGGAAGAGTAGTAATGACATCGCACGGGTTTATACCTGATGATAAGAGAGCTATTGATAAGTATAAAAACGAACATAAAGAACATTGGCTAAAATTAGTTGGTAGTATAGATTTTGATTTAATAGAAGAAGGAGACTTAGAAGAAGAAGCTATCAAACCAAATATTTTAGATTAATGAGCGATTATAGCAATATACTTAACAATCTTAAAGAAACTCCACCCCGAGAATTGAACGACCACATTCTAGTGATCGATGCTATGAATATGTTAATTCGTAGTTTTTCACTTCTCAAAGCAATGAACCCATCAGGCCATCATATCGGCGGCCTGGTCGGTTTTATGCGGTCTTTAGGATTTGTAACACGTACGTTTGACCCTACTAGGGTGATAATAGTATGGGACGGTAAAGGAGGTTCTGCAAACAGGAAGAATATAGATCCTAACTACAAAGCACAACGAGCTACTTCAAGGATTACTCATTGGGGGTTATACGATTCTAAAGCAGAAGAACAAGAAGCACTTATAGGACAACTATTCAGAACACAGGATTATCTTGAATGCTTACCAGTACAGCAAATTAGTATGGAAAAACTTGAAGCTGATGATGTAATAGCATATATAGCTAAAAGAGCATCAGAATCTAAAGTTAAAAAATGTACTATAGTTTCATCTGATAAAGATTTCCTTCAGTTAGTAGACGACACAGTTGAAGTATATGCTCCTATTAAGAAGAAAGTGTTTACGGAAGGTAATATATTCGACGAATTAAAAGTACTCCCTGAAAATTATAACGTTGTAAAAGCGTTATTAGGAGATAACTCAGACAATTTAGCAGGTGTTAAAGGATTAGGAATAAAAACCATAATATCAGAGTTTCCTGAATTGGTTGATAAGCCGAATATGACTTTGCAGTACGTTTATGATGTATGTGCAGCTAAATTAGAAGAAAAGAAATTTAAAAAGATCTTTCCTAAAATTATAACGGAGTGGGATCGTGTAGAAACTAATTTTAAATTAATGGATTTACATGAAACATCGTTGGATATTAAAGAAAAAGATCATATATTAAATATAATAAAGAGTGACATACCCAATCTACAATCAGGGGCATTTCTACATCTTTTAGATCAAGATAAGATCGAAGGGATTACTAAGAATACTGAAGGTTGGTTAGAGAACTTTAGAGGTTTAACGGTTATTAAAAAATAAGTTATAGATGACATTAAAAGCATTGAATCAGTATGGAAAAGGTTTCCAGCTGAAGGTATTGGGCTCATTGCTAACAGACAAAAGTTTTCTTCTTAACGTCAGAGACGTACTTCAAGAAGATTATTTTGACTCAGACGCACACAAATGGATTATTAATCAGCTAGTAAATTACTTTGATAAGTATCATACTACTGTAACTATGGATGTACTAAAGGTAGAGTTACAGAAAGTTGATAATGATATATTAAAAGTAGCATTAAAAGAAGAATTACGTAACTCTTACGAAGCATCTCAAGATGATTTAGATTACGTACAGGAGGAATTTACAACTTTCTGTAAGAATCAAGAGATGAAACAAGCTATTCTTAATTCTACCGATTTACTTAAAGCAGGAGATTTTGACGGTATTAGAAACACCATAGAAACAGCTATGAAAGCTGGTATGGATAAAAATATCGGGCATGAATATAATAAGGACGTAGAATCTAGGTATAGAACAGATTATAGACCTACAATTCCTACTCCATGGCCAACATTAAACGAAGGTATTCAAGGAGGATTCGGTCCTGGTGATTTAGCCATAGTATTTGGTAATCCAGGAGGAGGTAAGAGTTGGACTTGTGTTGCTATGGCTGCTCATGCAGTAAAAATGGGGTATAAAGTAAACTACTATACATTAGAGTTAGGAGAAGACTACGTCGGTAAACGATTTGATTGCTACTTTACAGGGTACTCTATAGACGAAGTTAACGATCATAGAAAAGAGGTACAGAAGCACGTTGATAACTTAAAAGGTAAACTTATAGTAAAGGAATATGCACCTAAAGGAGCGACAGTAAATACAATTAAATCCCATATACAAAAGTGTATTGATATGGAGCATAAACCAGATTTAGTTGTTATAGATTATGTTGATTATTTAAGAGCACCATCTAAAGGTAAATTCTCAGAACGCAAAGACGAAATAGATGATGTATTTATTGCTACTAAAGGATTAGCTAAAGAACTTAAAATACCGGTAATAACACCTTCTCAAGTAAATAGAATGGGAGCTAAAGATTCGGTTATTGAAGGAGATAAAGCAGCAGGTTCTTATGATAAAATGATGGTAGCAGATATGTGCTTTTCTCTTTCCAGAATGAAAGAAGATAAAGTATTAGGAACCGGTAGATGGCATGTTATGAAAAATAGGTATGGACAAGATGGTATGACCTATAACTTAAAAATGGATACTAATAACGGTCGTATAGAATTTGAAGGTAAGGCAGATATCGATGAACACTTGAATAACAACGATGGACCTACTTTTACGTTATCAAGAGAAAAAATGTCCGAACTTTTTGATAAAAAGTAAAATATATATGCTATTTATGGAAACATCTCCAATAGCTTATATAGCTTCCTCTGGAGATTTTTTTTGTCTAATCAATTAATCTAAATTAAAAAAATGAGTTTACTAAACGAACGCATAGTTTACAAACCTTTCGAATACCCAAAAGCATATGATTTTTGGCTTAAACAACAACAAGCTCACTGGCTACATACAGAAGTACCAATGTCACAAGATGTGACTGACTGGGCGAGTAATTTAAAAGATCACGAAAAAAATGTGATTGGAGGAATCCTAAAAGGATTTGCTCAAACAGAAACAATAGTAAATGATTACTGGTCTACTCTAGTAACTAAATGGTTTAGGAAGCCGGAAATAATAATGATGGGTACAACACTGGGTTCTAGTGAGACTATCCATGCAGAAGCTTACTCTTTATTAAATGAACAATTAGGATTAGATAACTTTGCAGAGTTTTTAGAAGATGAAGCAACTATGGCTAAGATTGAAAGCCTTATGGAAGTAAGAGATGGTCATGACGGTACACCAAACTGGCATGATAGAGCAAAATCATTAGCTATATTTTCAGCTTTTACTGAAGGAGTTAACTTATTTAGTTCATTTGCAGTTTTACTATCATTTAAAATGAGAAATAAACTTAAAGGAGTAGGGCAGATAGTAGAATGGTCGGTAAGAGATGAGAGTTTACATTCTGATGCAGGATGTTGGTTATTTAGAACACTTATGGAAGAACATCCAGAATTTAAAACTCCAGAGTTAATAGCAGATATAGAAGAAGCAGCTAAAGATGCTTTAAAGTTAGAATTCAATTTTATCGATAAGATATTTGAAATGGGAGATTTAGAGAATTTAACTAAAGCTGAATTAAAAAACTTTATACGTCATAGAGTCAATACCAAAATGGCAGATTTAGGTTTAAAACCTATAGTACCTTCAGAAGAAATAGATAAAGGTGCTTTAAAGACAATGAAATGGTTTGACGCAGTAATTGCAGGTAAACAACATACGGATTTCTTTGCTAATAGAGTAACAAACTATGCAAAAGGACATATGGAATGGGACGCAGCAACAATGTTTTAATAAAATAATTTATGAGTACAGTAGTAGATACTTCCAAATGGGAAGCAGGGAAAGATTACCCAGAATGGATGAATGAAGTGTCATTAGCAACTATATCAAAAGGATATTTGTTGACAGATGAAACCCCTAAAAAAGCATACAGAAGAGTAGCAGATACAATTGCAAAAAGACTGGATAGACCAGATCTTGCTAATAAGTTTTTCCGCTATATGTGGAAAGGATGGCTAAACTTAGCCTCCCCTGTACTATCGAACACCGGAACCGACCGAGGATTACCGATCTCATGTTTTGGAATTGATACGCCCGATTCAATTCGAGGTATTGGTCTAACCAATGCTGAACTAATGAGACTTACCTCCCTCGGCGGTGGTGTCGGTATAGGGTTATCTCGAATAAGAGGTAGAGGAGCAGAAATTGGGAATGGAGATATGGGACAATCAGAAGGAGTTATTCCATGGGCTAAAATTTACGATTCAACTATATTAGCAACAAATCAAGGAGCAGTAAGAAGAGGTGCAGCATCAGTAAATTTAGATATTAATCATCCAGATATCAAGGAATACCTACAAATACGTAGACCTAAAGGAGACCCTAACAGACAGTGTCTAAATCTACATCAATGTGTTGTAGTGGATGATGAATTTATGCAAAAATTAGAGCGTAGAGACCCTGAGGCTATGGGATTATGGGTAGAAATACTTAAATCTAGAGTAGAAACAGGAGAACCTTACATAATGTATAAGGATAATGTTAATAACGACAATCCACCTGCTTACGTTAAGAATAACTTAGATGTAAGTATGACTAATATATGTTCTGAGATAACTCTACATACGGATGAAGAACATTCTTTCATTTGCTGTTTATCGTCTGTTAATATTACAAAATGGCATGAATGGAAAAATACTGATTTAATAGAAACTTCAATATACTTTTTAGACGGAGTATTAGAAGAGTTTTTAGCTAAGACTTCAGGAAGAGATTCTTTGATTAGAGCTCATAGATCTGCTAAAAAAGGAAGAGCAATTGGCTTAGGAGTATTAGGCTGGCATACATTCTTGCAGAATGAGAGAATACCTTTTTCTTCTATAGCTGCAACATCTTATACTCATCAGATTTTCTCTCAAATTAAGAACCAAGCAGAAGCAGCATCAAGAAAATTAGCAGATGAGTATGGAGAACCACTCTGGTGTAAAGGTACAGGTATGAGAAATACTCACTTAATGGCTATAGCACCAACTGTATCTAATAGTACAATATCAGGAGGAGTTTCAGCAGGAATTGAACCAATACCAGCTAACGTATATACTTTTAACTCAGCTAAAGGAACTTTTATACGTAAAAACTCAGCATTAGAGAGTTACTTAATAGATAGAGGAAGTAATACAGAAGAAGTATGGGATGCTATTATGAAAGATAGAGGATCTGTTGCTAATTTACCGGAAGATATTATGCCATTGGAAGATAAGCCTATATTCTTAACTTTTGCAGAAATAAACCAATTAGCACTAGTAGAACAAGCAGCAGTTAGGCAAAAATATATTGACCAAACACAATCTTTAAATTTAGCTTTTGATCCAACAGATTCACCTAAGTTTATTAACTTGGTACATCAAACTGCTTGGAAGTTAGGTATTAAAACCCTATACTACCTAAGAACAGATTCAGTAATCAACGGAGATATAGGCTCTAGAACGTCAGAAGACTGTTTAAGTTGTGACGGATAAAATATAAGTTATGATATATACAATTTTAATAACACTTCTCCTAGCAAGTCTAGGAGGAGTTACTTTTCTTTATAAAAAAAAGATAGCAAACTTAAAAGCCGACTTTGAAAGAGAAAGAGCAGAGATAAGAAGAGATGCTAAAAAAAGATCAGGAGCTGTACAATGGGGTAAGACTATAGAACACTTTGTACCATTTATGTCCGACTTTCCAGTACCTCCTGAAGATTGTACGTTCTTAGGTATGCCAATAGATTACGTTGCTTTTAAAGATACCGGAAGTAAGAATAAATGCTCGGTACATTTCGTAGAAGTAAAAAGTGGTAGTGCATTCCTTATGGGAAAACAGAAGAATATAAAAAAGGCAATTGAAGAAGGTAGAGTGTTTTGGCATGAAATAGCTGTTGATGGAAATAGTGTAAAGTAGTTGGATTATACAGTTATTTTTCTTATATTATTATATAATCATAAATCAAAGTTATATGTCAAAAAATTCAACAAAGCAACTCTATACACAGACTATGGAGTGGTTAAAAACTAGAGGTATTAAAACTTCAAACACTACAGCTAAAAAATCAAGATTTAACAACTATAAAGACAGAGGTAGAAAATGATTAAAGTAATTAAATTTTATGCAGATTGGTGTGGACCTTGTAGAGTCTACGCTAAAACTTTTGATAAAGTATCAGAAGAGTTAAAAGACAAATACGAATTTGTTAATATTAATGTTGAAAAAGATACAACAGGATTAGCAGCAGAGTATAAAGTTAATGGAATACCTACAACTGTTGTAATAGACGGTGACAACGTTAAGTCGGAATCCGGAAGAATGGATGAAAAGAAGTTAAAAGCATTCATAGGAAGTGAATAGAAATATAGTTATAGCGTTTATACTCTTTATGGTAGCTCAAAGTATGATATGGTATCAGACTAATTCTCAGTTTTTTAGTGACTGGGTTAAGGAAAGACCGTTACTTATGGCCTGTTTAGGTATACCGATTAGTTATATTTTAATTTATGCTTCAAGGTACGTCGTAGCAGGATTTGATGGATTACTATGGCCTGGTAGATTAATAGGATTTTCTACAGGTATGATAGTAATGGCGATACTGACTTACGCTCACTTAGGAGAAAGCATTACACTCAAAACAGGAGTTACACTATTACTAGCTTTTATAATAGTAATGGTACAGTTATATTGGAAATAAAAATAAATTTAAGTTATGTTAAGAAGACCAGATTCTATCCCAGCAGCGGATACAGTTATTGAAGATACGGTTATGGAACCGTTCTTTATCGCTAAATCTTCCTCAGGAGGATACACACTTTACGAAAGAGTGATTAAAGGAGAAAATAATACCCACTATATTAAAACTATATGCTACCCAGCAACTTTTAATGCAGCCTTAAAATCAGTTTGTAGAGAATTACTGAATAGCAAAAGCAACCACTATACTTCTATTAAAGAATATATTAGTGAGTGGAGAGTTATACAAGAGAAAATATCATCTTTTACAAATATAGAGTAGGAATATAACAGTATATTTCTTATATTAGAGTAAGCGTTAGCCTATACGCGTAATACCTGGCAAATATTAAATAAGTAAATTATGGCACATTGTGTAGTAAGTTTAAGTGGTGGAATGGATAGCAGCACCCTATTGTTAAGAGCTATCGAAAAGTATGATTCTGTAACAGCTATATCTTTTGATTACGGTCAAAAACATAGAGTTGAACTTGAAAGAGCTCAACAATTAGTTGATTACATCAATGAAAACTGCCCAGCAGATGAAAATTGTTTTAATGGATGTACAGTAAATTATCGTCAAATTAAATTAGACGGGTTAGTAGATTTATTAGATTCGGCTTTAACCGAAGGAGGTAAAGATGTACCAGAAGGACATTATGAACAAGATAATATGAAAGAAACTGTAGTACCTAACAGAAACAAAATGTTTGCTTCTATTACCCAGGCAGTTGCTTTATCAGTAGCAAACAAAACAGGAGAACCTTGTGATATTGCTTTAGGAATTCATGCCGGTGACCATGCTGTTTACCCTGATTGTAGACAAGAATTTAGAGATGCAGATGATGCAGCTTTTAGAATTGGAAATTGGGATGCTGATAGAGTAGGTTACTTTACTCCTTATTTAGATACTGATAAGTTCGGCATATTGCAAGACGGATTAAATTTATGTGAGGTTTTAGATTTAGACTTTGACGAGGTGTATAGAAGAACAAATACATCGTACAAACCCTACCCAAGCGGTAATTCAGACTATAAATCAGCTTCTTCAGTAGAAAGAATTGAAGCATTTATTGCATTAGGGAGACCTGATCCAGTACAGTATGAAGATGAAACAGGAGAAGTTGGATACGAAGTTGCTAGAAAGCACGTTGAAAACGTTTTATCTGCATATTTATAAGCTCATGTTAAATAATTAAAATAAAGAAATGAGTATTACAAGCGATCAACAAAACGGTCAACCACATACTAATGATACTAGAAATACTTTTAATAAAAGAGTAAGCAGGTACATTATGTTAGGAAACACTAAAAAAGTACAATGGGACGGTAAAAGAAGAAACCGTTCTATTTAAAAAACTGGTTATGAAAATAAAACTCGACAGTATCTCTAGAATACTTTTAATTGCTATAATGTTATTTTCTCTAATGGCATTCACATCAATATATAAATTAAAAAGAGATACTGTTAGAGTAAATGTAATCAAACCTGAGAAAATTAAGATAAAGAATACTATAGATTCAGCTATACTACCTAAAGTAATTACCAAAGACCATCAACTCTTTTTAAATGATTTAGGTCACCAAGAATCAGGAAATAGGTACAATATAGTTAATAGGTATGGATATATGGGTAGATATCAATTTGGAAAATCTACTTTAAAAACGTTAAAAATAAGAGTTAGTCGCTCTGAATTCTTGAAAGACACGGTATTGCAGGAACAAGCTATGTTTGCTTTACTTAAACATAATAAAAAACGTTTACAAAAACTTATAACTAAATTTAATGGAAAAACTGTGCATGGAGTATTAGTCACAGAATCAGGCCTATTAGCAGCAGCTCATTTAGGAGGTCAAGGAAGTGTAAAAAAGTGGTTTAGATCAGGTAGAGTGAGAAAAGATGGGAACGGAGTAAGAATTACAACTTATATGAGAAAATTCGGAGGATATACTTTAAATTTGTAAAATGAAAAAAAATACCAAACACCTTATTATTATAGGACACCCAGACCAGAAATCATTCTGTTACAACGGTATCTACAAAACAATAATTAGGCAAATGAATAAGTATAAATCAAACTATAAAGTTATAGATTTATATGAAGATAAATTACATAGGGATAAAGTGGAACTGATAAAAAGCTATAAGAAGTTAGTTACTTGGTCAACACATATCTACTTTGTTTCACCTGTATGGTGGTTTAGACTAACACCTAAATTAGAAATGTTTTTTGACGAAGTATTTACTCCAGGATTTGCATATAAATTCGTTCCTATAATTGGCAAGTATGCTTACCCTAAACCGTTCTTTAGTAGTAAAAAAGTAAGGACTTATATTACACATGGAGCTCCAAAATTACCAGTAATTACTCTGTATTTAAACTCTGTAAAGCTGAGATTAGTTATGGGAGTATATACATTTGTATTTGGCTGGAATCTAAATAGGTGGACTAAGACCAAGCAATTTTGGTCTGTACCATTTGTATCTAAAGAAAAACGTAGAAAATACTTAAGAATAGTAAAAGAAGATATTAGAAAAGATTTAGGACTATGAAAAAAGTAAAAAAGAGTTACTGGAATTACTATCTTAGAAACATGGTTAGAGATAGGAGACTAACCCCGGCTGAACGGTTAGGTACTAGAGTAGGGTATATGGGAGTCGGATTTTTAATAGCAGGACAATGGACACTAAATCCAGCTATGTATGTAATAGGTTTTGGATGTGTCTTAATACAGGTAGCAATTCGTAGACAGTGGAACTTAGTAGCTTTACAGTTAAACGGTTTAATTGCCTGGACAATACATTTTATAAATTCGCTATAAAAAAACGTACTATTAGTTGGAGATAAGGAATATTCTAACTATATTACATTATAGGTACTAATTAGTGTCGTAGCACCACTTTAAAAACACGAATATGGATAAATTAGGAAAAAAGGTTATAAATGAACTCTACAATAGAGAAGATAGAGAGAAATTCGAAGGAATTAAGATTAACGATCATAAAATTCCAGATCCAAAATTACATCAACAAATTAGCTTTATCAAATCAGGTATTCGTATTTTAGGATATGCTACGTTATGGTGGAGTATAGATATTGCTGCTATTTTACTTATACTATCAGAAGTAGTAGGAATAGGAGAAGAATTAGTTTAAATAAAAATAATGGGAAAATTTCAATCAACAAAAGTATTTGACGGTTACTCTACTGTATTTCGTCAATGGAAAGCAACAACTACTCACTGTTCTAAATTACATGGATATGGAGTTTCATTTAAGATATGGTTTGAAGGAGAATTAGACGAAAGAAATTGGGTCTGGGATTTCGGAGGAATGAAAAGAGCTAAAGGAACTATAGAGAAGATGACTCCTAAAGCATGGATGGACTATATGTTTGATCATACCTTTTTAGTAGCAGAAGATGATCCGTTTAAGGAATCCTTCATGCAAATGGACTTAGCAAAAGTAGCTCAAGTACGTATAGTACCAGCAACTGGAGCAGAGAGCTTTGCTAAATTTATTTACGAAAGTATAAATCCATTTATTGAAGCAGAAACAGACGGAAGAGTTAAGATAACAAAAGTAGAATTTAGAGAACACGCTAAAAACAGTGCAATATATGTCGCATAAACAGTTAAAAAGAATAGAGGATTACGATAAGAACCTGCCTATTGTAGAGATATATACTGCAGTACAATCTGAAGGTTCAAGAGCAGGGTACCCAACAGTAGTAATTAGAACTACAGGATGTACACACAGATGTTACTTCGGTGAAGGAGGATGGTGTGATAGTTGGTATACAAGTATTCATCCGGAAAAAGGACATTTTAATTTCAAAGATATTATTAAAGCATATGAAGATAATCCTCATATAAAGGAAATGATGTTGACCGGTGGTTCACCAACAATGCATCCAGCCTTAGTAAACGAACTAACACACTTTGCACATGAAAACAATATATTCATTACTATTGAAACTGAGGGATCTCATTTTCTTCCTACCGATTATCCTATTAATTTGCTTAGCATTAGTCCTAAGTTTAGTAATAGTGTCCCCGTTGTTGGTGTTAAAACTCCTCAAGGATCAATAACCGACGAAAGAATGGTAAAACGTCATAATAAGTTTAGACTTAATTATGAAGCAATAAGACAGTCAATTGATTATCATTCTGATTACCATATTAAACCTGTATGGGACGGCAAAGATGAGGGAGCATTATCCGAGATTATGGAATGTATCAACATCTTAGAAGTACCTCAACATAAGGTCTGGTTTATGCCTGCTGGAGATTCTAGAGAAGCACTATTTAAATCTTACCCCGTATTATTTGATTGGGTTAGAGATAATGGATATAGAATGACTTGGAGACCACACATTATTGCTTTCGAAGATCAACGTGAAGTATAGTGGATAAAAAAGAGGCATTAGAAATATTAGAAACTATAGCAGAAAACATTAATACATGTTGTGCAATCACTATGGAACCAGATGACGTTTTGGTACTATGTGATAAACTAAAAATATATATAGAGAATGATTAACTTAAAAGAATTAATAGAATCAGCAGGTCCGGATAGGCTTGACCACACTGTTACTATAGAAGGAAGCCCAGTTTGGGACTATAAAATGGGCGACGTACATACTGTATTTCTTATATCAGAAGACCCTTGGGAAGGGGTAGAAGAAGAATACGTAACTTTAAGAGAATTAAGAAAATACATAGTCGATAGCTTTATACCTTTCGATTCAGTAAAATTTAAAACAGAAGCAGATAGAGAATTAATTAAAAGTTACAAATGGGAAGAAGAGCAATTAATATTATCACATTATTAGTACTACTACCTTTTGCAGGTGTTAGTCAAGTAATAGAAGTAGAAACAAAGATATATAAAGTACTGTACGATCAAGATTTGAAACAGCCTCTTGAAGTCAGTTATACAGTACAATGCCCTAAAGGAGAAGCTGACAGAGCAGGAATGGATTTTAGAACCGTTCCTAACGTAATTACATCTACTCCAGAGGATTACTCTAACAACGTATGGGATAAAGGACATCTAGCTCCTGCAGCAGCATTTAGTTGTACTAAGGAAATGTTAAGAGAAACTTTTCTATACTTTAATTGTGCTCTTCAACATGAAAGCTTAAATAGAGGAGTATGGAATAGGTTAGAACAATTCGAAAGAAGTCTAGCTAACTTTTATCAAGTCGAAGTAACGATCGAGGTAATATTTGACGACAAGGTGAGAAGAGTTCCTACAGGAGCAGCAATACCTAAAGAATTTATAAAGACTATAAAATTTGGTGATAAGAATTTAAAATTTAGATTCCCTAACACTAACACATCAGGAACGAATTGGATTGACTACTTAATAGACTAAAAAATGACAGAGAAAGAATTTATTGATTGGATAAGAGGTTATGTAGACGGAGTGCATACATACTCAGTATCTCCTAAACAGTGGCAGTACCTAAAAGATAAAGTTAAAAGTATATCTACAGGTACTACTAGATACACTATAGATAGTGATAAATGGACAACTAACATAGCATAATAATGGAACCAAAGAAAATTTTTATAACCTGGGATGAGGTTAACGATCTACTGGATAAAGTATATGATCAATGCAAAGGAGATATATCATTAGTAACAGGGGTACCAAGAGGAGGAACAATACTAGCAATACTATTTTCACATAGATTTGATATACAGTACACTCCTTACATGAGTAATCATTACCCTAATATGCTGATACTAGATGATATAGCAGATTCAGGAAAAACATTTAAAGACTTGGAAGAAGACTTTCCTAAACCTAAATACGGTGCACTTCATTACAAAAACACTTCGGTATTTGAACCAGACTATTACGCAAAGGAAATAGATAAAGACTTTGGTTGGATAGTATACCCTTGGGAGAAAAAAGATTCAAATACTATTCAAAATTATTTGGAGAATTAAAATAATTTACTTATATTATTACTATATTAATGAGTCGTAGAACCTCAAAAAAACAATTAAAATTTATGCCTAAAAAGTTTATAGACGGAACAGAATTAGTAAAAGCAGGATATGCAAACGGTATATCAAGTCAATTAGCAGAGAAGCAAAAAGTAGAAGGACCTGAAGCTAGATTAACTGAACATGAGAAACAAGTAATTATAGAAAGAGCAGCAAAAGCCTATGCAGACTTTTTAACCGCTTTAGGATGTGACTATAAAGAAGATCCTAACTCTTCAGACACACCAATGAGGGTAGCTAAAGCATATGTTAATGACTTATGGGCAGGAAGGTATAACCCACTAGACCGAATTACAGCATTTCCTTCAGACGGCTATGACGGTATTGTACAGGAAAGTAACATACCTGTACAGTCGATGTGTTCACATCACCATCAAACAATAGGAGGTAACGTAAGTATAGCTTATATTGCATCTGAAGATGGTAAAGTAGTTGGATTATCTAAGTTGAATAGAATAGTAGAGCAATTCGGAAGAAGAGGAGCTATACAGGAACAACTAACAGTTGCTATACATAATGCAGTAGATAGAATATGTGAAGGGAACTTAGGAGTTGCAGTAATGATATCTGCGACTCATAACTGTGTTAGCTGTAGAGGAGTAAAGCATAGAGGAGCTTCAATGCAAACAGCTAAACTTACAGGAGCTTTTTTAAACGAAGATTCTGCTAAAGCAGAGTTTTATAAGAATATAGAATTAGCATCAATTTG
>ERZ1047472.658-NODE-658-length-30038-cov-6.825201_pt1 | contig 30038 bp, 28 predicted proteins | sample MGYA00383095_ERZ1047472 | MGnify/ENA primary metagenome ERZ1047472 (study PRJEB29581, sample SAMEA5548365) | metagenome | biome: marine; feature: coastal; material: water | depth 1 m | study: Short-term variability in the microbial, nano- and picoplankton dynamics... | reverse complement strand
ATGTTTTTGCTAAAGCATCAATGATTTGAAACTGAAATGCATCGCGAGTCAAAGAAAGTGTTTCGTGTTGGGAGTGAATGTCTACAAGACGGCGACCCAAAGCTAATAATAAATCTAGTTTAACAGGGGAATCATTAACAAATGCTCGTGATTTTCCAGAAGGTAGTACTTCGCGTCGGATGATTGTTTCAGGCTCGTATTCTAAATCGTGCATCTGAAAAAAAGATTGTAAATTATATAACTCTAATTGAAAAACACACTCAATGATGCTTTTTTTTGAAGGATTTTTGATGTTTGATAGATCAATACGCTTTCCCAAAACCAATGACAAGCCGCCCAATAAGATAGATTTACCCGCACCTGTTTCACCTGTTATGGTGGTCAACCCCGAGTTAAAGTCCACTTGAAGGTCCTCAATTAGAGCATAATTTTTTATGTGAAGGTGAGAGAGCAATGGCCAGCGTTAAAATTTAATTTTTTGCCATTTTTTTGAGTGGATTGGAGCCACTTTATTTAAAACAGAAACCAAATCAGTGATTTTGACTTTTGGTCCCGAAGAAAAAATATCTGTGATTTCATCAGCCTTAGCATCAAAAAAAGTACGAACCAGTAAGGAGTTTGGCCTGCGTTTATTCAAGCTTTGAAAATTAACGATAGTCTCAGATATTACATTTTTAGCAGCTTTGGAATCAGAAGCCATAATATCTAATCCGGTTCTGTGGTAAGTGTATAAAGCGGATCTGAATTCACTATAGGTATTTGACATTATATTGTCTATCAAAACCCGACGGGTTTGGTCTCCACCCTTAGGGGGCTCCCATCCTTTTAAATTTCCCCGTTGCGAATAATTAGCAATGTCTCTGGCTTGTTCGTAATATTTTTGACCGCCGTTGAGTTCAAAGGTATCTGCATCCATCCCAAGAATCATGTACACATGAAATGCAATGACTGAAATGAGGTTGGATTCAAACTGGCTGGAGTTAAAATTTAGATTTTGATATTCTAAATAATTAAAATTGAAGTCTTTGTCATTAAAGTTATAAACTGAAGTGTTGTAAGAAGAATTGAATACAGGTCTTGCCGACTGGACTTGAATGCTGGCCTGAAAAGTATCAGAACTGTAACTTTGAATAATGATGACCATGCCACAGTCAATTCGTTCATGGGTCTCATATGTCTTGTTGGTCCAGCGCGTATTGTTTACAAACTCAAAGAGTTGATTTTCTAGGGTTTTAAAAACCTGAACGTTTTCATTTCCAGTTTGTTGGGCATTAACGAACAGATTACAATTGAGTTCCTGAGCCAAAATTGGCAGAGCAAACAACCATAAAATTAAAAAATACTTTTTTTTAACCATCGCTTCTTCTAATGAGCTCCGCTAAAATATCATCGGCGACTTCGGCCTTGGATTTTAGAGGATACTCTGTTTGTTTTAATTCTTTATCAATAATAGTAATTTTATTGGTAGCAACGCCAAAACCAGCACCCAAATCGTTTAAGGAATTTAGAACGATTAGATCTAAATTCTTTGATTTTAGTTTTTTTATGGCATTTTCAATTTCAGAATCGGTCTCCAAAGCAAAACCAACCAAAAATTGCGTTGTTTTTAGAGCACCTAAGGATGCCAAAATATCCTTTGTCTTTTCCAATTTTATTGACAACGATTGGGATGTCTTTTTTATTTTGGATAACGAAATATTTTTTGGTCTGTAATCTGCTACAGCTGCGGATAAAATTGCGGCATCAACAGATTTAAAATACTGATGAACGATATCATACATTTCTTTGGCACTAAAAACTGGAAGGGTAGAAACACGGCTGCTATCGGCCTTATGATGTGTGGGTCCAGTAATTAGAATGACCTCAGCACCATGCCTAGCAGCACTATTGGCAATTTCAATTCCCATTTTCCCAGAAGAGTGATTGCCAATGAAGCGAACCGGATCAATGGCTTCATAAGTCGGTCCCGCGGTGACTAATATTTTTTTTCCGTAAAGAGGAAGGTTTTCTAAAATATGGGCTTCTATTGTCTCCACGATTGTTTCTGGCTCAGCCATACGACCCATACCGACCAGACCACTTGCCAAGGCACCAAAAGCCGATGGGATTAAAATATTTCCATAGGACTGCAGGGTTTTTATAGCGGTTTGTGTGGTGGGGTGTTTGTACATGTCAAGGTCCATAGCTGGGGCGAAATAAACCGTACATTTTGCAGAAAGATAGGTGGCAATTAAAAAATTATCACTATTGCCACTGACCATTTTAGACAGGGTGTTGGCCGTCGCAGGGGCGATGATTAACAAGTCGGCCCAAAGTCCTAGTTCAACATGGTTGTTCCAAACTGCATTTTCGTCCTCTTCATTGGTAAAGTTGGATATTACAGGGTGCTTAGAAAGTGTTGAGAGTGTAAGTGGTGTTATGAATTCTTTTGCCGCAGGGGTCATGATCACCCGAACCTCTGCACCAGCTTTGGTTAGCAAACGAACTAAGAATGCAGTTTTATAAGCGGCGATACCCGCCGTAATACCAAGGACAATATGTTTACCGCTTAGGATAGACATAGGGACAGTTTTATGATGCGTCTTCCTCTGAAGTATTTCTGTGGTGAATTTTTCCTTCAAGCCACTCTTGAACTGCTAGTGCATGGGGCTTTGGTAAACGCTCATAAAACTTAGATACTTCAATTTGCTCCTTATTTTCGAATACTTCTTCAAGACTGTCATTGTAAGTTGCGAATTCTTCCAACTTATCAATAAGCTCCTTTCGAATGTCTGTATTGATCTGCTCCGCGCGTCTTGAAATTGCAGAGATGGCCTCGTAAATGTTTTCTGTAGGCGCATCAACTTCGTTTCGATTGTAGGTGACTGAACTAATGGGTGCTTTCACTTTTTTTAAATCCATAATGTTTAACCTTTTGTTGTTAAATTATTTTTAATGTTTTGCAATGTCTCATACATCTGCGTAGTTTGAGTATGGTATTTTGTTTCAGGGAAATAACGCATCAAATTTTTGTAAAACTTTAATGCCACGTCCGTACGTTCTTCTTGTTTCCAAACTACACTATTAATCGCCAATTTATAGGCAGAATCAAGCTTGTAAAAAAGGGCATCTTCTTTGTAGATAGAGCCTGGAAAATTTTCAAGAAAATTATCTAGGGCAGTTATGGCTGAGTTGTAATCTCTGTGGAAAGGACCAGTGGTATTGTATTGCAGCGCAATTTCATAAGCTTTTTTTTCAAGCTTTAAGTCCAACTCTTGAATCAAAGCATTCGCTTCACTAAAATATTTAGAGTCTGGATATTTATTTATAAATGATTGAAGCTTTTCTAATGCATCGTAAGTTTCTGTTTGATCTCTTGAATAGACCGGAGATAAATAGTAATAACTTTTTGCACCCAAATAAGCAATTTCATCTACACGTTCGCTCTTTGGATAGGACTCCACAAATTGTTCTAATTTATAATTCGCAGTGTAATAGTCTTGAGTTTCATAAAAGGCTTTGGAGTGCATGTACATCAACTTCTCAGCCTGTGGCTTCCCACGATACTTTGGGACAATTTGTAAAAATAATCGGTTTGCCTTTTCAAAATTTCCTGCGTCATACAAATCCGTGCCTAATTTAAATTTAGCAGCAATGTCTTCATTTTTCAATACCCGTTGGTATTCACTACATGAATATTGTGATATTAATAGAGGTAGAATGAATAAAAAATTTCTCATTGGATGTTTAAAATGGGCAACAAAAGTACATTTTTTAAACGGATAATAAAAACCACGATAATCCCTATCTTGATGCATTATTTTTTTAAGTTTTTGAGTACTGTTGAAATTTTGTATTTCAAATCATCTGTGGCTGCCACCAAAGGTAATCTAACAAGATCCTCACAAAAGCCTAATTGTTGAAGAACCGCTTTAATGCCTGCAGGATTGTTTTCCTCAAAAATTAGACCAATTAGAGGCATTACCTTTTTTTCAATGGTCTTAGCGGCATCGCGATCACCTTTCAATCCAAAGTGAATCATCTCAGAAAAATCTTCAACCAGAGCTTGCCCGATCACGGATATTACCCCAGAACCTCCTTGTAGCACAACATCCAAAACTAGATCGTCATCTCCTGAAATTACCAAAAAATCCGTGGGCTTATTTTCTAATAGTATTTTGTACTGCTCAGGACTGTTACCGGCTTCTTTTATCGCTACGATATTGTTTACATCTCTTGCCAGTCTCAAACTCGTTTCAGGTTCCATATTTTTAGATGTTCGCCCTGGAACGTTGTATAATATGATAGGAATGGACGATGCAGCAGCAACGGCTTTAAAATGCTGATAAAGGCCTTCTTGTGTGGGTTTGCTGTAATATGGAGAAACTGATAATACGGCTACAAATGGAGACAAATCGATGCTTTGAAGTTCATCAATCACAGCAGCAGTATTATTTCCACCGATTCCAATAACTAGTGGCAATCGACCTGCATTGGTTTTTATAATGGTTTGAACAATAGCCGCCTTTTCATCCTTTGTTATGGTTACACTCTCTCCGGTAGTTCCACTTATGACTAAGTAATCCGTTCCATTACTGATGTTGTATTCCACAACCCCAGCAAGGGCTTTATGATCAACGCTTCCATCTTGTTTAAATGGTGTTACCAAGGCAACTCCCATTCCAATCAATGCTTTCATTTAAATTTTATTTAATGTTTTGAGGTATTTAATGAGTTCTGTTTTAAAAGTAGAGGTGTCTTTTGGTTCAATTTCCAAAATTAAATCGTGTAAACGCTTGTCCTGAGCCGAAAGCCCAACTTTAAAATTTGCCTTAGACATTGCTGTGACAATGTTAAGTTCATAGGAATTAGGTTTATAATAACTCAACAATAAGTCAAACGGAAAATTAACAAACTCATTAACTTCCGCGTTTTTACAATGCCCTAACCAATCAAAATTTTCTTTGCTGTAAAAAGCATCCCAACTGTTAGGCTGATCCTTTTCGGAGTCAATCATGGCAATAAAACGCAACCGGTTGATGTTAAGTCCTAAATCTGTAAACATGAGTTTGAAAAAATCATAATCTTGAAAATTATTGTAATCAAAAATAATCCCAACATATTGGATTTTGTCTGTATTAAATTCTTTGTTTCTAGAATTTAATACAGTGGTCAAAAATCTTTGAGATGATTTCGTTTTGATTCGATTAAAAAACATGTACCTTTAGTCTTCTACAAAGTTAACATAAATGACCCTTAAATACATTAAATTCTCAGCGCTAATTTTAGTGTTTTTCTCTTGTCATCAAACCATAACCAATAAAGAAGCAAACTATCAACGAATTTCTATTGACAATTCATTGGAACCCAATCCTGCTATTGAAGATTTTTTACAGCCCTACAAAAAACACATAGATGCCTCAATGGCTGAGATTTTGTGCTATTCTGAAAATGCACATACAAAAACGGAAGGTGCGTTGAATACCGCGCTTGGAAATATGATGGCGGATGCTGTTTTTGAAATGACTGCACCACTTCTAAAAAAAAGGCAGAATGAAACCCTGGATTTAGTGCTATTAAACCACGGTGGTGTTAGAGCTGCATTGCCTAAAGGACCCATCAAAACAGAAACTGCATTTCGTATAATGCCCTTCGAAAATCAAGTTGTTGTGGTTCAAATGAAGGGATCTGCAATTCTGGAAATGATCGATTATCTCAAAATAGCTAGACGTGCCCATCCCATTTCTGGCATGACACTTCACATCACAAAAAAAGGCATCCTTAAAAAACTTCTAATACAAGGAAAACCATTAAGCCTCAATAATGTTTACAATGTTGCAACGAGTGACTATCTTTTGAATGGGGGCGACCGTATGGATTTTTTTAAAAAAAACAATGCTGTCTATGATATGGATTACAAAATCAGAAACATCCTGATTGATTATTTTAAAGCAAAAGACACTTTAAACCCTAAACGTGACATGCGTTTTATTTATACAAAATAACTGTGAAAAGGAGAAAATTCATAAAAAATTCCGCAGCTTCTACTGCCCTGCTATCATTGAGTGGCTTACCAATTTCATGTTCAAAAAATAAAATTGTAAAGATTACGGTCTTACACACCAACGATGTGCACAGCCACATCGATCCTTTTGGACCCAACGACGTTAAAAACCCTAACAAAGGAGGTGTTTCAAGAAGAGCAACGCTAATTCAAAAACTGCGCAATGAAAACCCCAACACGCTTTTATTGGATGCCGGGGATATTTTTCAAGGCACTCCCTATTTTAATTACTTTGGAGGGGCTTTAGAGTTCAAGCTTATGAGCCTGCTAAATTACGACGTAGCAACCATTGGTAACCACGACTTTGATAATGGTATTGAGGGGCTTTACGCCCAATTGCCTCATGCGAAATTTGATTTTATTTCTGCTAATTACGACTTCCAAAACACGGTCATGAACACACATGTAAAACCCTATAAAGTTTTTTATAAAGAAGGTATTAAAATAGGTGTTTTTGGTTTGGGTGTTGAATTAAAAGGCTTGGTCAACCCTGATGCCTTTAAGGAAACCAGATACCTCAACCCTGTAGAAATTGCACAAGACATGAGTCGCATTCTTAAACTTCAAGAAAAATGCGATTTAATTATATGCCTTTCTCATTTAGGTTACCGTTACGATGAAAAACCACAAAAAATCTCAGATGTAAAGTTAGCAAGAGCGACTAAAAACATTGATCTTATCATAGGTGGACACACCCACACTTTTCTAAATGAACCCACAAAAGAGACCAATGCGGCTGGAAAAACTGTTCTTATAAATCAAGTGGGATGTTATGGACTTTATATTGGAAAAATAGATTTTTACTTTGAATCTGAAAACATTCGAGTGAAAAGCAAAGTGGTTTCTGTTTAAAGCTTATCTAAAAATAATTCTTCTGTTAAAATAGGAATTCCCAAATCCTCCGCTTTTTGGCGTTTGCTGGGTCCCATATTAGCACCTGCCACCAAATAAGTTGTTTTTACAGAAATTGAACTCACAACTTTACCGCCGTTGGCTTCAATAAGTTTTTTAAGTTCACTGCGACTGACCTTTTCAAAAACGCCAGAAACTACAATGCGATCGCCTGCCAGAGTCGAAGTTTGATTGGCAAGTGCCGCTTTGGATAGCTCTAACTGCAGGCCATAGCTATACAAACGCGAAACCAATCGAATGCTGTTATCGTTGCGAAAAAAGGCATGAACACTTTCGGCAATTTTAATACCAATTTCATCAACAGCTTCAAGATTTTCAACAGTGGCCTCAGACAAAGCAGAAATACTTTTGTAATGTTTCGCTAATGTTTTTGCTACAGTTTCACCAACATAACGAATGCCTAAGCCAAATAATACGCGCTCAAACGGGATTTGCTTGGAAGCTTCAACTCCCAAAATCAAGTTTTCCGCACTCTTTTGCGCCATGCGATCTAAAGGTAAAATATCTTCTATTTTAAGTGTGTACAAGTCCGCAGGATCTTTAATTAGGGATGCGTTAACCAATAAAGCCACGGTTTCTCCACCCAAGCCCTCAATATCCAAAGCTTTTCTGGAGATATAATGCTGAATACGACCAATTATCTGAGGAGGGCACCCCATTGTATTGGGGCAGTAGTGTTGCGCCTCACCGCTATTTCTTATCAATGGCGTTTGACACTCTGGGCATTCAGAAATGTACAGGGTTGTATTGGATTCTTCTGTGCGCTTGCTAAAATCAACTGCTGTAATTTTGGGAATAATTTCTCCACCTTTTTCCACAAAAACAGTGTCATTGATACGAACGTCTAATTTTGAAATTTGGTCGGCATTGTGTAAAGAAGCACGCTTGACCACAGTACCCGCTAACGCCACTGGCTCCAAATTGGCTACGGGTGTTATTGCCCCTGTACGACCCACTTGATATGAAATATAATTTAATTTTGTAGAAACTTGCTCAGCTTTAAACTTATAAGCCATTGCCCAACGCGGTGCTTTGGCCGTAAAGCCCAATTCGGCTTGCTGTTGAAGGTTGTTGACTTTGATTACAATACCATCAATATCATAGGGTAAATTATGACGGGCGCTGTCCCAATGCTCAATAAATTTAAAGACCCCATCTAGAGAATCAAAACACTGGGCTTCCTTTGGCACTTTAAATCCCCAAGAGCGGGCTTTTATCAGGTTGTCAAATTGAGAAATGATGCCTGTATTTTCACCAACAATACTATACAAAAGACATTCTAAAGGACGTTTAGCGACTTCGCCACTATCTTGAAGTTTTAAGCTTCCCGAAGCCGTATTTCTAGGATTTTTAAAGGGCGCTTCACCTTCTAAAACACGGGCTTCATTCATGGCTTTAAAACCCTCAAAAGGCAAAACAATCTCTCCCCTAATTTCAAAAAAATCCGGATAATCTCCATGAAGTTTAAGGGGAACAGATTTGATGGTTTTAACATTGGTAGTGACGTCATCCCCTTGTGTGCCATCCCCTCTAGTCAAAGCTTGAAAAAGCATGCCATCTTTGTATGTGATGCTGATGGAGGCCCCGTCATATTTTAATTCACAAGTATAGGTGATTGGACCATATACTAATTTTTTAATTCGAGATTCCCAGTCTAATAAGTCAGATTTGGAATAAGAGTTGTCCAACGAATACATACGCTGGGCATGCACAACGGTTTTAAAGTTTTTTGTGACCCCGCCCCCTACCCTCAAAGTTGGTGAATTGGGATCATGCATTTCTGGGTATTGCAGTTCTAAATCTTGAAGTTGTTTTAACTTCATGTCAAATTCAAAATCGGAAATAATTGGTTGATCCAACACATAATAATTATAATTGTGTTGTCTTAGTTCTTTTCGAAGTTGCCCTATTAGTTCTTGATCCGACATTTTATAAAAATCACTAGCATTAACCAACCACTAAAATACTAAATTATGGCATGAAAAGCTTAGAAAAAAGGCTTACTTTTTTTGAGTTTTCAACATACGATCTTTACCAAAAGTATCTTTTTTTAAGTCTGTTTCTCGAAAATCGCTGCCTCCAAATAGCAGTTGAGTGTCAGGGCCAAAAGCCTCATTGATTTCCATAAAACAAAATCCCTTTGAGTGCAAATTTTTCAAAGCAATTTTCCTTAGGGCTTTATAAAATATCAAGGGGTCATTATCATCAACAAACAAAGCCAAATGAGGTTCATAATCCAAGACATTAGACGCCATTTTAGACTGCTCACTATTAAAGACATAAGGCGGGTTGGATACGATTAAATCAAAAGATTGTTCTAGGGACGTCCATTCTAACATATTGCCATGAAAAAATTTAACTTCAACCTCATTATTTTTTGCGTTGGTTTTGGCTAGCTTTAAAGCTTCAGGGCTTGCGTCCATCGCATAAACTTGGGCATTGGGTAATTGTTTGGCGAGGGCGACGGCTATACATCCGGAGCCCGTTCCTAAATCAAGAATTTTTGGAGCGTCATTTTTCTTGAAATGGGTTAATATCCAAGCCACCAATTCCTCTGTTTCGGGTCGCGGAATCAACACGCAAGGGCCAACTGAAAATTCCAAACCAAAAAAATGTGAGGTTCCTAAGATGTATTGTAGCGGCTCTTTATCCTTGAGGCGATTCATTGCTAATTTTAAAGAACTGACCGTAGTACTTGAGAGATCAGTTTCATAACTTAAAACCAATTCATGGGGTTTTAGGTCTAGGAAATATTCACAAATTCTTTGAAGAAATAGTTTCCGCTCAGTCAATGGATAGGACTTTAATTCTTCATTAAAATATGATTTAAATTCTCTTAATTTCATTTCGATTTTTTAAGCTTTTTCAAACTGAAATTGTGATCAATATCACAAAAAAATCAGATAAGCCGCTTGATATTTTATTGACTGTGTGTTTTGATTTTTATCATTCAAAATTCTAACATCCTGATAATAAATCTTATTTTTGTAATATCGAAGATACATATATATAGTAAAGTAATAAAACGCGACATTACCTTGCATTCTAAATACATAAAACGCTGCATCGATATTGCAAAAAACGGATTGGGAACCACTGCTCCAAATCCCATGGTAGGTTGTGTAATTGTTGAGGACAATAAAATCATTGGTGAGGGCTACACGAGCCCCTATGGTGGCGCGCATGCTGAAGTCAATGCGATTGCTGCTGTTGAAGATAAAACAAGACTTAAAAAAGCTACGCTTTATGTAACATTAGAACCTTGCAACCATCACGGTAAAACTCCACCCTGTTGTGATTTGATTATTGCGCATGAAATTCCAAAAGTTGTGATTGGTTGTGTCGATGCACACGAAAAAGTCTGTGGACAAGGCATTGCTCGCCTCAGAGCGAATGGCTGTGAGGTCATTTTGGGCGTTGAAGAAGCCTTGTGCAAACAACACCACAAACGGTTTTTAACATATCACACCAAAAGGAGACCTTACATAATACTTAAGTGGGCACAAACTAAAAATGGTTTTGTAGCCCCAAAAAATACCAGCTCAAAAAGACCGTTTTGGATCAGTGGAAAAACAGCAAGACAGCTGGTACACCAATGGCGGGCTGAAGAACAGGCCATCTTGGTTGGAGCCAATACAGTCATTGAAGATAACCCAACCTTAACCACAAGAGATGTTGTTGGAAAAAACTCAACGCGGATTGTAGTTAGCAATAATAAATTACTTTCAAAAAAATACGCTGTTTTTAATACAGATGCAAAAACTATTGTACTTGACACAGGGGATTTAAAAAATGACCAGCCATTAGCAAAACAAATATGTGAAAAACTTTTTGAGCTCCAGATTAACTCAGTGATCATTGAGGGGGGGACTAAAACACTTCAACTTTTTATAGGTGAGAATTTATGGGATGAAGCACGAGTTTTTGAAGGTAACGCAGAGATTGAAATTGGAATTAAAGCTCCAGCGTTTTCTTTGTGCTCAAGTGAAGCATTGAAAATTGGTAAAGACCGCCTTTGGTCCATTACAAACAACGTGATTTAATAATACACTTTATTTGGGATTAAAATTTAAAAATAATTGTTCAAAAAAAAGGAGCTAAAATAAATTTTGCGATGATATTTTCAATTGACAATACAAAATAGAATTACTCAAACGAGCGTTTCAGGGGCATCACAAAATAAAGACTGAAAATTTGAACGATTAATTATGCAGTTGGTCTAAAAAAATTTGTGGGCATTGCCTTGGAGAGCGTGTTTTAGCATCCACAAAAACCAGCTTTGAATAAGCGGTTGTAATCAATTCGCCTTTAGCGTTTTTGATTTCGTAATCAAATTCAATTGAGACCTTTGGCATTTTAATTAATGTTGTTTTAATGGTCAAAATATCATCGTAAAATGCTGGTTTACAATAACTTATATTCAACACAACAACTGGAAGCATAAGCCCTTCTAGCTCCATCTTCTTGTAAGAAAAACCCAAAGCCGACAACCAATCAGTGCGACCAATTTCTAAATATTGAGCGTAATTACCATGGTAGACAACTCCCATTTGATCGGTTTCTCCGTAGCGAACTTTAATATCAGTAATGTGGCAAAGCATAAAAAAAAAATTTATATTTATGGGGTTAATAATTTAATCCAAAAAAAATAAAAAATCCTACAATTTTAATTTTTTTTTTTGAAATTTTGTTCACATATTTGCGAAGTAAAGAATTAACCACGGTCCTTCCCCAACCACTTAATTTTTTCCACCAATTAACTAAACCACAATTTAAAAATGAATAATACTGCGGATTCCGTATGGAAGAATTGTCTATCCTTTATAAAGGATAACATTCAGCCGCAAGCTTACAAAACTTGGTTTGAGCCTATCGTAGCCATCAAGTTGTCTGATCTCTCCTTAAGCATTCAAGTTCCCAGTAAATTTTTCTATGAATGGCTTGAAGAGCATTACGTTAAAATTCTAAAAGTTGCATTGACCAAAGAGCTAGGCGATCAAGCCAAGTTGGTTTACATCATTAAGATGGAAAATACTTACGGTAACAATCAACCTTTCACAGAAAAAATTCCAAGCACCAACCGCTCTGCAATCAAATCTCAACAGGCGAACATTCCTCTTAAAAACAAAAATCCGGAGTTAAAAAATCCGTTTGTCATCCCCGGTATTCGCAATGTTAAAATTGAATCTCAATTGAATCCCGTTTATTCATTTGAAAACTTTTTAGAGGGTGACTCCAATCGCTTGGCAAGAAATGCGGGCATTGCAGTGGCCAACAAACCCGGCGGAACCTCGTTTAATCCATTACTTGTATTTGGAGGGGTCGGACTTGGAAAAACTCACTTAGCACATGCCATCGGGGTTGATGTCAAAGACAAGTACCCAGAAAAAACGGTGCTTTACATCTCTGCGGAAAAATTCACCCAACAGTACATAGAATCTGTTAAGAAGAACAATCGAAATGATTTCATTCATTTTTATCAAATTATTGATGTGCTCATTATTGATGACGTTCAATTTTTGTCTGGAAAATCAGGAACGCAAGATGTCTTTTTTCACATTTTTAACCACCTGCATCAAAACGGTAAGCAAGTTATCTTAACAAGTGACAAAGCCCCGGTTGATATGCAAGATATTGAGCAGCGCTTACTCTCCAGATTCAAATGGGGTTTATCGGCAGAGCTTCAAAAGCCTGATTTCGAAACACGTGTTTCAATAGTAAAGAATAAGTTGTACCGCGATGGTGTTGAAATGTCTGATGGTGTTATTGATTACATTGCCAAAAACATCAAAACAAATGTTAGAGAATTAGAAGGTGCTATCATCTCACTAATTGCACAATCCTCATTCAATAAAAAAGAAATCACTTTGGGACTGGCCAAAGAAATTGTTGAAAAATTTGTAAAGAATACCAAACGAGAGGTTTCAATCGATTATATTCAAAAGGTAGTTTCTGACTATTTCCAAATGGATATAGACACATTACAGTCCAAAACAAGGAAACGTCATATTGTTCAAGCCCGACAACTGGCAATGTTTTTTGCTAAGAAGTTCACCAAAGCTTCCTTAGCAAGTATAGGGTCCCAAATAGGACAACGCGATCACGCCACTGTGCTTCATGCTTGTAAAACAGTAGATAATCTTTCCTCAACTGATAAACAGTTCAGAAAATACGTGGAAGATTTGACAAAAAAACTCTCTGTTTAATCTCAAATAATGACTAAAATTTTGATGGTTTGCTTGGGAAATATTTGCCGTTCTCCCTTGGCGGAAGGCATCCTACAATCGAAATTACCTAGAGATCAATTTTTTGTAGATTCCGCAGGGACCAGCGGTTATCACAATGGAAACCCACCGGATATCCGCTCAATTCAAGTGGCAAAAAAAAACGGGTTGAATATTTCAAATCAAAAGTCTCGTTTGTTTGAAAGATACGATTTTGAATTATTCGACCACATCTTTGTAATGGACCAATCCAATTATAATGCTGTAATATGTCAGGCTCAAAATGATAAAGATGCTCAAAAAGTAAAGTTGATTTTGAATTTCCCTGGATCAAAAATTAATGAAGTTCCAGACCCGTATTATGGAGAAGACCATGGTTTTGAACATGTTTATAGGCTTTTGGATATCGCCTGCAAATACCACAGTGAACGCTTAAAAAATAAACTATGATAGGGGATCTTTATCTAATTCCAACGACACTTGGGGAAGTTTCGCCATTTGAGGTCATTCCGATTGCCGTAAAAAAAAGAATTGAAGAAATTGACATCTATATTGTTGAAAGTGAGAAATCTGCCCGACGATTTATAAAAGCTGTAGGTCCCAACAAATCGCAGGACAAACTCACACTTTTTGTCTTAAATAAATTTACTGAAGCCTCAGAAATTCCAAAGTATTTAAATCCATGTAATGAAGGACATTCAATAGGGTTATTATCAGATGCTGGTTGTCCTGCAGTTGCAGATCCAGGCTCGGACGTAGTGCGTTTGGCACATGAGAAAAACATCAGAGTGATTCCAATGGTCGGGCCTTCCTCAATTTTATTGGCAGTAATGGCCTCTGGGATGAATGGACAGTGTTTTGCCTTTAATGGTTATTTACCAATTGATAAAAATGAACGAAAAAGCAAGTTGAAACAATTGGAAAAACGCTCTTTTGAAGCGCAACAAGCTCAGGCTTTTATTGAAACGCCATACCGAAATCAAAAACTCTTAGAGGACTTATGTCGAATTTTAAATTCCAATACAAGGCTATGCGTGGCTTGCGACTTGACACTTTCATCTCAATTTGTAAAAACTTTAGCTGTTCATCAATGGCAAAAAATCAAAGTTGATTTACACAAACGGCCCGCAATATTTATCATTCAAAGAGATTAAAGTATATTTATCTTTGGGTGTCTTTCTGCTGTAACAACACTCGTATCAAAAGCAGCAAACTTATCCATATATGAAGCAATATCGGTCCCGAAGGCATCTTTAAATCCAATGGTGCCCTGACTTCTTAAATAACGTTTAACACTTCCAGGACCCGCCAAATGGGCAGCGGCCAGAATTCCTGATTCTGTTACGATTGTCCCCTTGATTTTTTGCCCAACAAAACGCTTGATATCCCGCCTCAAAACCCATTTATTTCGCTTCAAATTTGCCATAAATGCCTTCTCTTGAAGTTCAGGACACAACAAAAAATTGTCGGCGTCATGAATTCCTAAAAGTTTTAATGTTGAAGTGCCAAATTGATATTTCCCAAGATAACCTAGAGAATTAACCACTTGATAACGACCACGAGATTCTTTAAAAGCCAATGCTTCTTTAAATCCAATTAAAGAACGTTCCAATTCTACATAATTGATGAATTTATAGCCTTGAAAGCTTCCAGCATTTAATCGTTTGGGGAAATCATAATTTAAAACAACTTTTTTATTAAAGCTTTCTTTTGATGAACTCGAAGCAGGTGCAGAGGTAAATGCATATAGCAAACAACAAAGCAAAATAGCTGTGTAAGGGAGATGTCTAAAAATAAATATTTTTATCATTGTAGATTTGAATCAAATAAAAAAATCCGTGCAAAGATACAACATATTATAATTGACTGATAATAAGCGTATTATGCTATTTTCGTATGCCTTGTCGATTGAGGTAATTTTGATAACGACGGGCGTTGGCATTGTGAGCATAAAGCGTTTTTGCAAAGCGATGAAAGCCAGGGCGACTGGGGTCTGCAGCAAAGTAAAAGTAAGAATGTGATTCAAAATTTAAAACAGCATCGATAGCAGATAAATCTGGCATTGCGATGAGTCCAGGAGGCAAGCCCGTATGCATGTAAGTATTGTAGGGAGATTCAATTTTTTTATGCTTATTTAGAACGCGTTTTATGACTTTATTTTTGTAAGCCTTTGTTTGATAGGCTGCAAATTTTAATGTCGGATCGGCTTGCAATGCCCAATTATTTTTGATTCGATTTATATAGACCCCTGCAATTCTAGGCTGTTCTGTCAATTCCTTAGATTCTTCTTGAACAATCGCTGCTAAAATAGATACCTCGACAGGCGTCAGACCCATTCCTTGGGCTTTTTGTTTTCGACTGGAAGTCCAAAAATTATTATAGGCCTTGTATAATTTTGATCTAATTTTCTTTGGAGAGGTATTCCAAAAAAATTCATAACTGTTGGGCAAATACATGGCCAAGGCTGATTCTTTTGTAAACGCATTAGAACTCAAAAAAACTGAATCCGTAAAAACCTCCATCAAACTTAGGCTATCGGCTTCTACTTGATTTGAAATTCTTTGAGCCAACAAACCTAAACTGTGTTGATTGTTAAACGCAACAGTGACTGCCAAGTTTTGGCTTCTCAAGGAGTTAATGATGTCATTATTGGTCATGTCCCTTGCGATGCGATAACGGCCTGCTTTAACATTTATGTCATATTTTTTTTGTTTAGCAAGCGCATCAAATTTTTCTATATCTAAAAGCAGTGGTTCTAAGTCGGACCTGAGATCTAAGTATGTTGCGCCCGTAGAAATAAAAATATAAGCTTCTTTAGAATTAAAAGCAGTATTGGGTACCAACATAATCGCATAGATTTTAAAAGAAAAATAAGCAATCACAATCAGGCCTAACATTACAACAGCCAATGCGCTATTTTTTAAATTCATGAATCGTTATAAATTAAAAGTTATTTTCAAAGGTGCCTTCATAAACATAGCGTACACTACCGCGCAACCAAACATCAACATAAGAGGCGTCCTTAGATCTAAATTGGACTTCTAAATCCCCGCCTTGTGTTTGAAGTGTAATACAATTGCGGTTGGTTTTTTGAGACGCATGCATCGCAATGGCGACGGCTGTAGCACCAGTTCCACAGGACAACGTTTCCCCTTCAACGCCGCGTTCATAGGTCCGGATTGCGAAATTTTCTGAATCGATGGGGTCTACAAAATTTACATTAATTCCATCCTCTAGAAAAGGCGAAGTGTTTCTAATCTTGGAACCCTCAATCTGAACATTTAAATTGTCTAAATCTTTACACATTGAAACATAATGTGGCGATCCCGTATCAAGTATAATTCCACCAGCTTTATTTTCTACCGATTTGACATCCTGCATTTTTAAGGAAATTTGGGAGGCTTCTATTTTTGCTTCATGAGGGCCATCAATGGCTGTAAAGATTGTGGTATCTTTAATGATTCCCAAGCGCCTTGCAAAGGCCACAATACATCGGCCGCCATTTCCACACATACTACTTTCACGACCATCGGCATTAAAATAAATCATTTTAAAATCAAAATCAGATGAAGACTCTAAAAGAATTAAACCATCCGCACCAATGCCAAAACGTCGGTCACAAAGTCTGGCGATAAGTTTGGTATCATTTTTGTTAAAAAAGTTTTTGCGGTTATCAATGATAACAAAGTCATTACCGGTGGCTTGATATTTAAAGAAATTAACTGGCATACACGTCGCAAATATAAGCATATTTATAAGGAACTTGTCATTGTTAAATTTCAGTTAACGATAAAAAAATTAAGCAATAAAAAAATTAATTTTAAAATTCAAACTCAAACATCAAGATTATGAAAAAATTTATTTCTTTTTTAAGCGTATCAGTTCTTGGTGGCGCTATAGCGCTTATTGCCTACACGCAATGGCTACAACCTAAATTACAAATCCAAAACAATTCTATTTCTAAAAACCCAATTGTCTTTCCAGTAAATTATTTGAACAATGTGAATAATGGAGGTAGTAATGTTGATTTTACAACGGCTGCTGAAAAAACACTACACGCAGTAGTCCATGTAAAAAACACGACAACCAGCAAGGGTTACACCACCTATGAAGATCTATTTTTTGGCCGTTCACAAAACCGTGAACAAGTTGGTACTGGGTCGGGAGTCATTATCTCCCCTGACGGCTATATTGTTACAAACAACCATGTGATTCAGGGCGCAAAATCCATTGAAGTCACTACCAATAATAACAAAACATTTACAGCCGAACTTATTGGAACCGATCCCGGTACAGATATTGCCCTGCTTAAAATCCAAGTAGACGAAGATCTTAGCTACACCACCTTCGGTGACAGCAACACCACTAAAGTTGGAGAATGGGTGTTAGCGGTTGGCAATCCTTTTAACTTAACCTCTACAGTCACTGCCGGCATCATCAGTGCAAAATCAAGAGATCTCTCAGGGAGAAACACGCAATCATTTATACAAACTGATGCAGCAGTTAACCCAGGTAATTCTGGAGGTGCATTGGTGAATATTTATGGTGATCTTATAGGTATAAATACCGCCATTTCTTCACAAACTGGGTCTTACATTGGGTACTCTTTTGCAGTTCCCAGTAATATTGCTCGTAAAGTGGTTGAAGATATTATGGAATTTGGAAATGTTCAAAATGGAATCTTAGGTGTTATTGGAACTGAACTCAATAGCAAACGATCTGAGGAGCTTGGGATTAAAGACACTGAAGGCTTTTATGTTAGCGAAGTTCAAAAAGAAAGCGGTGCAGAATTATCCGGAATTCAAGAAGGCGATATCATCAAAAGTGTTGACGGTATAAAAATTTCAAAATTCTCAGATTTAAAAGGTTTTTTAAATACCAAAAGCCCAAACGATATTGTTGAAGTCAAGTTACTGAGAAAAAACAAAATCAAAGATTTGAAGGTAAAACTGGAAAAATTAACGACCATCAATGTTCCCATCATTGGAACGCTTCGCGAACTTAAAAGTTCAGAATTAAAGAAAAAGAATCAAGAATACGGTCTTGAGTTACAAGAATTGTCTGGCTATTACAAGGAAGAATGGATTTCAGACGGTGTTGATAAAGGCAGTATAATCATTGGAATCAATGCGCTTAAAGTAAACTCTATTGCCGATGTTAAAAAAGCACTAAATAAAAATTTAGATAGAGTAAATCGAATTGAAATTATTAAAAACAGCGGAGAAAAAATGGTCTATCGCTTTAGATAAATGAACAACCTATCTTATGAAAAAATCGTTTTCAGCACTGTTAGCGATTTTTTTTTTGATTTTATTTACGAAAACGTTATAGTTATTTTACTTTTGTAAAAAAAATTAAATTAATTCCCCCTTTATTTATGCCTGTTTTAAGTCCCTATGAAAAAGAAATCGTATTGCAAACCAACTGTAGAAAATCTGCTGTTGAGTTAATTAAAATCGTACATGACCTTTGGTATGATGAAGCCATTGAACTTGTTATCTTCAGAAATTCAATGCTTGATAAAAATGCTAACGAAATTTTACAATTACATGATTATGCAAGCGAGTTTGTCAATAAACCGATTTCTATATTTGATGCAGTAGAAGTGGCCAAAGCCATAAAAAATCTACGGCTCTCGCCCGCTAAAATAGACATTGGAAAACTCACCTTTGAGTTTCACAGAAAAGCTCCAGAGCACGACGATATTTTCACTTTTATATCCAACAAATTAAAAACACATACAAAACAAAAACCAATCATTCCAAAGAATGTGGTTTTGTACGGATTTGGTCGTATAGGACGTCTAATTGCCCGTGAATTAATGCTCAAAAACGGAAAAGGTAGTCAGTTACGTCTAAGGGCTATTGTAACTCGCGGACCAATTACTGCCAGTGTCTTAGAGAAACGCGCTGCGCTCTTGAGCTATGATTCTATCCATGGCGCATTCAAAGGAACCGTATACGCAGACGTAAAAAAACAAGCCCTAATTATCAATGGATCCACTGTTTTGGTAATTGCAAGTAGTACGCCGGAGGATGTTGACTATACAGCCCATGGAATCAATAATGCACTCATCATCGACAATTCTGGGGTTTTTAGATCCAAATCAGAACTTGAACGCCATTTAAAAGCCAAAGGTGCCGAAAAAGTTTTACTAACGGCTCCAGGCAATGGAATCCCTAATATTGTTTATGGTGTTAACCAGTATGAATACGATCATAAGAAAAATAGTGTTTTTTCGGCAGCCTCTTGTACTACCAACGCCATAGCGCCTGTACTCAAAGTCATTGATGATAGTTTAGGAGTAAAGTATGGACATTTAGAAACAATTCACGCTTATACAAATGATCAAAACTTGGTAGATAACATGCATAAAAAATACCGCAGAGGACGTGCCGCAGCTATTAATATGGTCATCACTGAAACAGGGGCTGGTGATGCGGTAAGTAAGACCCTCCCAAATTTTGATGGTAAATTAACCTCAAATGCGATCCGAGTTCCAGTTCCCAATGGAAGTTTAGCGATTTTAAATCTTGAACTTTATAAAAAAACATCTGTTTTTAAACTAAATAACATACTAAAAAGGCATGCTTTAGAGGGCGGATTGGTTGAGCAAATTAAATATGAACTGAGTGACGAGCTTGTATCGAGCGATATTATTGGAAGTAGTGCCCCTGCGATTTTTGATAGCAAAGCAACACTGGTTAGAAACAATGGTAAAAATGCCATTATTTATATATGGTACGACAATGAGTATGGCTACAGTCATCAAGTGCTACGTTTGGCAAAATATATCGCAGAGGTGAGGCGTTTTACTTACTATTAGACTGCCTAAATCACTAAGCATAATTCACTTATATTTGTAGATAAATTTTTGACGTATGCGCATTGACATCATTTGTGTAGTTCCTGAATTGCTCAAAAGCCCTTTTGAAGCTTCAATCCTCAAACGTGCTATAGACGCCAAGTTAGTAGAGGTTTATGTCCACAATTTAAGAGATTACACGTCAAACAATTACAAATCGGTAGACGACTATCAATTTGGTGGTGGTGCAGGCATGGTAATGACCATTGAGCCCATCGATAAATGCATTACAAAATTAAAATCTGAACGCAACTACGAAGAAGTCATTTATATGACTCCCGATGGAAGCTTGCTGGATCAGAATATGGCAAACCAACTCTCTCTAAAAGGAAATCTTATCATTTTGTGCGGCCATTACAAAGGGGTCGACCAAAGGGTGAGAGATCATTTCATCACCAAAGAAATATCTATAGGGGATTATGTCTTATCTGGCGGAGAATTAGGGGCTGCTGTTTTGTGTGATGCCATTATTCGATTAATTCCTGGTGTTCTGGGAAATGAAACTTCTGCTTTGACCGATTCTTTTCAAGACAACTTATTAGCACCACCTATTTACACACGACCGCGGTCCTATAAGGGCTGGGAAGTCCCTGAGTTGTTGTTTAGTGGGAATTTTCCTAAAATTGAAAAATGGAGAGAGGAACAAGCCTATAAAAGAACAAAAAGTAAGAGACCCGATTTACTAAATGAATAAAAATCCAATAAAAATTGTAAGCATTTAATAATTGCTTATATTTGCACCCAATTTGGATCAACCTCTAGCGATAATCGTACATGTTGGTTTAAAAAAATTCATAAAATAATTACTATGGAATCCTTAATTAAATTCGTTCAAGACGAATTTGTATCAAAAAAAGACTTTCCTGAGTTTTCTGCCGGTGATACCATCACTGTATTTTACGAAATACGTGAGGGCCAAAAAGTAAGAACCCAGTTTTTTCGTGGCGTAGTGCTGCAAAAAAGAGGAACTGGAACTTCTGAGACTTTTACAATTAGGAAAATGTCAGGAACAATTGGAGTCGAGCGTATCTTCCCTATCAACATGCCTGCCTTGCAAAAAATTGAAATCAACAAACGCGGTAAAGTACGTCGCGCACGTATTTTCTACTTTAGAGAATTAACTGGTAAGAAAGCCAGAATTAAAGAACGAACCAAGTAATTATTATCCAATAATTAATTTTACAAAAGCGCTGTTTCAACAGCGCTTTTTTTTGTTAAAAGTTTATCATTTTGTCAAAAAAAGAGATGCCAAATTAGATTGTTATCAAAATGTTAAAATTCATTTGTTATTTAAACTCTTAATACTGGGGTTTTTAATATATTTGAAGGCTTTTTTAAAATACACAACAGAAAAAATCAACCTGTAAAAAGCTTACTCTATGGCTCAAATTATATACACCATTACGGATGAAGCACCTGCATTAGCCTCTCAATCATTTCTGCCTATTGTCTCTTCATTTTTAGAGCCCTATGGCATATCCATAGAGACCAAAAACATATCACTAGCTGCAAGAATACTGTCTGCTTTTCCAGAATATATTTCTAATAAAGGCCCTGTAGAAGATGCACTTAAAACCCTTGGGGATCTTGTCAAAGCACCTGAAGCCAATGTGATAAAACTGCCAAATATTAGTGCCTCATTACCACAGCTTAAAGAAGCCATTGCTGAACTGCAGTCCCATGGGTACGCCCTTCCAAAATACCCTGAAAAACCCCAAATTGATGAACAACATCAAATAAAAAATCGCTACGACAAAATTAAAGGAAGTGCCGTAAATCCTGTATTACGGGAAGGCAATTCAGACCGTCGTGCCCCAAAAGCTGTAAAAAGCTATGCCAAAAAAAATCCTCACAGTATGGGAGAATGGAAATCTGATTCCAAAACCCATGTTGCCAGCATGGAAGTGGGGGACTTTGCACACAATGAACAATCCGTAACCTTAGAAAATGCAACGACTGTACATATTGTTCACAGCAGTCATAAAGGGGAAAGAACTACTTTGAAAGCGGGCATCAAACTTTTAGACAAAGAAATTTTTGATGCAAGTTTAATGGACGTTAGTGCTCTGGAAACATTCATAAAAGAACAAATACTGGACGCCAAAGCCTCTGGTGTGTTGTTGTCATTACATATGAAAGCAACCATGATGAAGGTAAGTGACCCTATCATTTTTGGACATGTGATTCGCCTATTTTTCTCAGAAGTTTTTGAGAACTACAAAACTGAATTTGAACAAATTGGAGTTAACCCCAACAATGGCTATGAAAATATTTTAGATAAACTCAAAAAATTAGATCCTCAAAAGCGCAGCGAAATTGAAGCTGCATTTAACAAAGCACTAGAGGACGGTCCTGATTTAGCCATGGTGAACTCCGAAAAAGGAATTACCAATTTACACGTCCCTAGTGATGTCATTATTGATGCCTCCATGCCAGCAATGATCCGGACATCGGGTAAAATGTACAATGCAAAAGGCTTGGAACAAGACACCAAGGCTATCATTCCAGATAGCAGCTATGCAAGTATTTACACAGCAACTATAGATTTTTGCAAAAAACACGGCGCTTTTAATCCATCTACAATGGGTACTGTACCAAATGTAGGTTTGATGGCTCAAAAAGCTGAAGAATATGGATCTCATGATAAAACTTTTGAAATTGAGACAGATGGTGTTGTTCAAGTCATAGACCAAGATGGAACCATATACACCTCGCATAAAGTTGAAAAAGGAGATATTTGGCGGATGTGTCAAGTCAAAGACGCGCCAATTCAAGACTGGGTAAAATTAGCAGTAACCCGTGCACGAGCATCTCAAACACCGGCGGTTTTTTGGTTGGATGAAAATCGAGCACATGATGCAGCACTTATAAAAAAAGTAAATCTATATATGAGTGATTACGACACATCAGATTTAGATTTTAAAATTTTATCGCCTTTAGAAGCAACTCATTTCACATTAGAACGACTCAAAAATGGTCTGGACACCATATCGGTGACGGGGAATGTTTTAAGAGATTATCTAACCGATCTATTTCCTATACTTGAAGTAGGAACAAGTGCTAAAATGCTTTCAATCGTGCCCCTTATGAACGGTGGTGGCTTGTTTGAAACTGGTGCTGGAGGCTCAGCTCCAAAACATGTTGAACAATTTTTAGATGAAAACCATTTGCGTTGGGACTCTCTTGGTGAATTTTTAGCTTTAGCAGTATCATTAGAACACTTCAGTCAAGTACATAACCATCCAAAAGCTGCTATTATAGGCGCAGCATTGGATGATGCAACCGAGCATTTTTTATTAGAAAAAAAATCACCCTCCAGAAAGGTAAATGAAATCGACAATCGGGGCAGTCATTACTACTTAGCACTTTTTTGGGCGGAATCACTTGCCAACCAAGAAGCAGATTTAGAACTCAAGTTGGCCTTTAAAAAGATTTATGATCAACTCAAATCAAATGAAGATAAAATAATCGAAGAACTTATTGCGGTTCAGGGAAAATCGATTGACATTGGAGGCTACTATTTACCTGATGAAGAAAAAATACAAAAAGCCATGCGTCCAAGCGAGACTTTTAATGCCATTTTAGATCAGTAAATAATCATCAAAGTTATGTTAAAGGGGGCTTAGAAAACGCCTTTTTTATTTAATTTTACGGCGTAAAAACTTTATATGTCCACGCGTTTAATTTACCTATTTTTCCTTTTTCAATTATTCGGATTCTCTCAAAATCAATTTACATTCAGTGGTTCTATTTACGAAAGTGAAGGACAAGAAACTTTAATTGGAGCCAATGTGATTTTCCCAGAACTAAACACTGGAACCATCACCAACGAATATGGCTTTTATTCCATCACATTACCAAAAGGAACATACAAGCTCACCATAAGTTACCTAGGCTATAACACAGTCACTGAAATTGTCATTTTAGATCAAAATCTGACTCAAAATTACAGCTTAAGTACTACTGCAGATGCTCTCGAAGAAATTGTATTAGAAACGGATGTCGAGCGTATAAACATCAAAACACCTCAAATGAGCGTCAATGCCCTAAATGCCAACACCATCAAACAAATTCCAGTAGTTTTTGGCGAAGCCGATGTGGTGAAGGCCATTAGCTTACTCCCTGGCGTTTCCAATGGTGGCGAAGGTACTGGAGGCTTTAATGTTCGTGGGGGCTCTAATGATCAAAACTTGATTTTATTAGACGAGGCAACTTTGTTTAATTCTTCTCATTTATTTGGTTTTTTCTCGGTCTTTAATCCCGATGCCATCAAAAACTTGAAACTCTATAAAGGCGGGATTCCTGCAAAATACGGCGGACGGGTGGCTTCAGTCTTAGATATCTATCAAAAAGAAGGCAATAAAAACGAATTTCACGGCAATGGTGGCATTGGCTTGGTAGCCAGTCGTATTTTATTAGAAGGCCCTTTGGAAAAAGAAAAAGGATCTTTTTTATTTGGCGGGCGCTCTACCTATGCCCATTTGTTTTTACCGCTATTTGATATTGAGAATATTGCCTATTTCTATGACTTAAATACCAAATTAAGCTATCGTTTAGATGCGGATAATAAGATTTATTTGTCAGGTTATTTTGGGCGGGATGTATTTAATGTGTCCAATAGTTTTGAAAACACCTATGGTAATACGGTAGTTAATTTTCGCTGGAATCATTTATTTTCAGAGCAATTATTTTCAAATTTATCTTTGATTTATTCGGATTATTATTACGGATTAGATTTAAACTTTGTCGGTTTTGAATGGAATTCTGGCATACAAAACATGAATATCAAATTCGATTTAAAACAATACCTTAATGATCGTTATAGCTTAGAATACGGCTTGCACAGCACCTACTATGGCTTCAATCCTGGAATCATTCAACCCAATGGACCAACATCGGGTATCAACAGAGAAAAATTAACCAAAAAAAATGCTTTTGAAAATGCGGTCTATTTAGACATAAAGCAACAAGTCTCAGAAAATATATCACTGAGTTATGGCGCAAGGCTTAGTAGTTTCTTGCGGCTAGGCCAAGACGAGTTGAACCGTTATGAAAATGACATCGCTGTGGCTTTTAATCCTGATTTACAAATTTATGAAGCTGTAAACCCCTCGGGTACAATAGACACATCAAGCGGAAGTGTGGAAGCTTCATTTATGAATATTGAGCCTAGAGTGGCTTTGTCTTATTTACTAGACGAAAACAGTTCTGTAAAAGCCAGCTACAACCGAATGGCACAGTACTTACATTTGTTGTCAAACACAACAGCACCAACCCCACTAGATGTTTGGGCCCCCAGTGGGAAATACATCCAACCACAACTTTTGGATCAAATTGCCTTAGGCTATTTTAAAAATTACAATGATTACAGTTTCGAAATTGAAGCCTATTACAAAAAAACTAAAAATCGCATCGATTACATTGATGGGGCTAATTTAATTGCCAACAAAGCCATTGAACAAGTTTTGCTCAATGGACGTTCTAGAGCCTATGGTTTGGAAATTTTACTTCGCAAAAACAATGGTAGACTTAAAGGATGGCTGGCCTATACCCTCTCAAAATCCGAACAGCAAACGGAAGGCCGCAATCCCTCGGAACCTGGCATTAATAATGGAAATTGGTACAATACCCCATTCGATAAAACGCATGATATTTCTATAACCTCAAGTTATGATCTCAATGAAAAATGGACGTTAAATGCTAATTTCCTTTACCAAACAGGGCAACCCACCACCTACCCCAATGGACAGTATGTTTACAATGACTTGGTTATACCCACCTATGAAGCTCGAAATTCTAGCCGATTGCCTGCTTATCACAGATTTGATGTTTCTGCCAAATACATCCCAAAGCCAGAGAAAACCAAAGGTTGGCGCGGCGAATGGGTTTTCAGCGTTTACAATTTGTACAACCGTAAAAATGCCCAATCATTGAATTTTAGACAAAATACAGACACAGGACAAAATGAAGCGCTCAAGCTCTCCATTTTTGGAGCAATCGGTGCGGTCACTTATAACTTTAAATTTTAAACCATGAAACGATTTTTGATATTCTTAAGTATTGGTTTTTTAGGAACTTCTTGTGAAGATGTGATCATCCTAGATTTAAACACTGCAGAAGAACGATTAAGCATTGATGCCCGCATAAAAATGAATCCTGAAAACACAGATCCTCAAGTCATAGCATTGAGCTTGACGGGTGGTTTTTATGATGAAAATATTCAGTGGGTCACAGATGCAGAAGTCGAAATTTTAGAAGTAGACAATAACATAACGCATCCATTTTTGCATGATGCTGTGAATCCAGGACATTATATATTGGATTTTACACCAATTTTTGAGGTGAATTACAAACTTATCATCCTCTACAATGGAGAAACTTATGAATCATCTGTAGAGCAACTGATCCCAGCTACTCCTATTGACACCCTATTGCAAGGAGATGAAACTTTGTTTGAAGGAGATGAAATTGAAGTCATTGTAACTTTTACAGATGATGGCAGCCGAGAAGATTTTTATGTTCTTGATTTTGGATACAATAATTTTTTAGCAACCAAAGACGAATTCTACCAGGGTAATGCCTTTACATTCTCCTACTTTTATGAGGATCTAGAACCGGGAGACACTGCCCACATAACGCTTTATGGTGCTGATGAAAGCTATTTTAATTTTATGAACGCAGTTATTGAACAAACCGAAGAAGGGGGTGATCCTTTTAAGACCACACCAACCTCAGTGCGCGGAAATGTCTACAACAGTTCTGAAGCAAGCCATTATCCGATGGGATATTTTAGTATTTCAGAAACCTACGAGTCAAGCTTAGTGATTGAATAGTTTAAAAGCTGAAAGTGTTTTAAAAATAGTATTTTTGTACATGGACTTTACAAAAACAACAGAGCAAGATTCTCACTACAATCATTTAGAGAAAAAGTCCATTTCAAATATTTTAACGGCGATTAACAGCGAAGACGAAACAGTTCCTAAAGCTGTCAAAAAAGCAATACCTGAATTAGAAAACTTAATTACTAAAGTAGTTGGCCAATTAAAATCTGGAGGCCGACTATTCTATATTGGCGCAGGTACTAGCGGACGCTTGGGAATTTTAGATGCCTCTGAGTGTCCCCCAACATTTGGGGTCTCCCACGGTCTAGTTGTGGGGTTGATTGCAGGTGGTGATACTGCAATTCGAAAAGCAGTAGAATTTGCTGAAGACGATCCAAATCAGGGATGGAAAGACCTTGAAAATTATGACATCAATTCAAAGGATATTGTAATAGGTATTGCTGCCTCTGGCACAACCCCCTATGTAATTGGCGCCTTAAAAGCTTGTCAAATGCAGCAAATTCCAACGGGATGCATTACCTGCAATGCCGAAAGTCCACTGACAAAAGTGTCAGATTATCCGATTGAAGTCGTGGTAGGCCCAGAAGTTGTCACCGGAAGTTCACGGATGAAAGCGGGAACGGCACAAAAACTTGTTTTAAATATGATAACGACCACCGCTATGATTCAACTGGGACATGTAAAGGGCAATAAAATGGTAGACATGCAACTTAGCAATGATAAACTTATGATTCGTGGTACGAAAATGCTAATGAATGAATTGCAAATTAAAGAAGTCCAAGCCAAAGCATTGCTTTTGAAACATCAAAGCGTTCGCGCCGCCATTAATGCCTATGAAAATGGAAACTAAACGCACCAACAAACCACAACTTGTAAAAGGCCTTAAAACCATGGGAATCAGCTTGGTTACACTCTTTTTGGGACCAGTTTTATTGCATGCAGGACTGTCTAATCCCGAAAAACCTCTTTACATACCCCTAGTAATTACAGGTATTGCAATTTGTGGAGCTGCAGTTTACTTAGGTTTTAAAGGCATTAAAATCATCATGGATAGTATTTTTAAATAGCCGTTTCTTTATAAAAATGCATGATAATGTGCTTTTTTTTTAGTCATTTTGAAAGTGATTTTTAGTATTGATTTGAATCTCAGAGTTGTATAGAAATTTTTAGCAATTCAATTTTTTATACCTTTATGCGCATAAATTATAGTTCCCAAATCTATTTTCTACTGACTATTAATGACCTATTTCATTCTTTATACAATCGATTTTATTTTGGAATAAGAATCCAAGGCCCTTTAAAGGGTTTTTAGAATTGCAGTTGGGACTATGTAGCATACTAAAAACTATTTAAGAAAAACTATAAAGCATGGACTGAACCTCCATAGCCGATACAGTTCTCACGGCTTTAAAAAATATTGAATTCGAGGCATGTTATGAGCATCTGTTTGAAAATCGTAAAGAGTAAAACATCTGCATTATTAAAAATTATAAACTAATGCAAAACATAATTTAAAATAAAATTTAAAACATAATTTAAAATGAAAAACAAAAATTTATTTCTTTGTTTAACCCTAATGACCATCGCAATTGTTGGTTGTACCGATGACGACCCAACAACTCCAATAACGCCACCCACTACTATTCAAGGGAATTTGTATGTAATGACCAATGCCGAAGACAATGAAATTATTTCATTTGACAGAGCGGGAGATGGTAAATTAAATAAAATTCCAGTAAAAACATTAACACAAGGAGCTGGGAATGGTAAAGAAAGTGTATTCGAAGTTCCAGCTAGTGGTATTGATCCTCTTGCCTCAAATTATGCCTTGAGATTGTCTAATGATAATAAATTTCTATTTGCTGTTAACTTTAAATCTAATGAATTATCTTCTTTTACAACAGACGTTGTTACTGGAGTAGAATTTGTTCAAAAAATAAATTCTGGAGGGATAGACCCCAAAAGTTTAGCAGTAGTTGGGAATACCGTCTTTGTGGCACACCGAGACAAAAAAATAACGGCTTTTACTTTCGACGCTGAAGGAAGGTTAACTGCAAATGGATCCGGAATTGAAGTGGCAGCCCAACCTTTGGCAATAAAGGCAACCAAAGACAATGAGCATTTGGTGGTGACAATGTTTTCAAATAAAATTGCAACCTATTCTATCACGGGTGCAATATTGGATTTAAACGATTCAAAGGATTTACCAGTTCAAGAGGATGGAGCTGATCCAGCGGTTCCTTTTGGAATAGAAACTCTAGCTTTAAATGGAGATCAATACGTGTATTTTGCAGAAGCAAGAGGTGGAGCGACTGAGTCAAGTACAGTATCTTGCTATAAGATTGGAATTACTGGGGAATTGGAATTTGTGAATAGAGTTTTATTAGACGATGATGCAGATCCAACATCGGGTGGACAGATCGCTGCATGTTGGATTGGAGCCAACAGTGATGGTTCTCGTATTTATACAAGCAATACAGGTTCAAGTTCCATTGCATGTTTATCCGTAGATGCTACGAATGGAAAATTAACTGTTGAAAATCTAACTGCATTTAAGGAAGATGCTAGCCCTACTCAAAGTGGCTTGATTGATTTTGTAATTGTTAAGGACAAAATCTACCAACAATATTCGATCACTGGTGTGGTTAAAGTCTTACTTCCAAATGGTAATAACTTGGTCGAAATAGACTCCGAATCTTTCTCACCTGCTGGTGGAAACCAAGGGATTGCTGGATACTAAAAAAACTAAATCAATTACAATAAAATGGCTCAAGCGTTTCGCTTGGGCTATTTTTTTACCTATAAATAAACATAAGAACAATTAAATCGAAGTAGCAAAGTTGAATCCACAAAAAAACCCTCACATTACTGTGAGGGTTTCAAAAAAAGGCGGTGACCTACTCTTCCACAAGTGTAGTACCATCGGCGCTAATGGGCTTAACTTCTCTGTTCGGGATGGTAAGAGGTGAGCCCCATTGCAATAACCACCTTAGGGTTATTTCTTGTCTAGCGCTTTGGGCTATCCAAGGTATTTCAGCAAATTGTGCTGAACAATAAGTTAACATATTGAAAAAAATATACATGGTAAAAGTAATGGTGTACTTCATTAAAAAAAACAGCCGTACAATAAGCCTATGGATGATTAGTACTAC
>ERZ1047472.652-NODE-652-length-30256-cov-6.887388_pt1 | contig 30256 bp, 21 predicted proteins | sample MGYA00383095_ERZ1047472 | MGnify/ENA primary metagenome ERZ1047472 (study PRJEB29581, sample SAMEA5548365) | metagenome | biome: marine; feature: coastal; material: water | depth 1 m | study: Short-term variability in the microbial, nano- and picoplankton dynamics... | reverse complement strand
CGCCGCCTTTTAAATACCCTCCGTTAACTGTGATTTTTGGGCTTTCTCCCTTTGGCTCAGTAAAATAATATTGGTTAGAGAAATATGTTACTGAGTTCGTCCCTGCTTGTAGAACAGCAGTAAAGTCATCAGATCCAACGTATTCAATTAATCCGTTGAAGCCTGTCCAACGTACATTTCCTTTATAGTTCCGTTGCGTGTTGTTAGGGTCCTTAAATCCTAAGTCCTTAAAGGGAGATGATTCATAAGCTGTCGCTACGATGTGCCCCGCATTAGAACCGTCAGAGTAAACGTGCTCATTGGCTGTACTAATGAATCCATCTAATCCAATAAAGTCGCTAATTCCACGGTAGTGGAAACCAGCATAGGTTCTTAAATCAACACCTACTTCATATCGGAAATTATCGGAATTAATTTTCAACTTTGAAATTCCACCAAACCAGTTGTGTGAGTTGGTAGAAAAACGACGAACCGTAGTGTTTCTTGGTGAACCACCTAACTCACTACCTCGGTAATTGTGTGTACCTACTTTATATCCGTCAAAAATTCCGCCTTGGACTGTTCCAGCATTAGCAAGGTTACTTGCTTCAACTGCATCCCAATTGATGGTATAATCTGCGTTTCTATAAGCAGAACCTCCACTGTTGTAAAAATCCATAAAAGACTCTCTAAAAGGAGTAAGGTCGTAGTTTCTTCCACGAGTACCTGTTCCACCTCCACGTCCTGCAGAACCATACAATGATGTAGATAGACTTATGTTGTCATTAACTTTCCAATCCCAGTTAAATGTGCCAAGTGGCTTGTGGTAGTAATTTCTTAAAACAGAAAATTCTTCTCCTCTGTACTGTCCGTATACGTAGTTAAACTTTCTATAGTCATCGCCTTGTTTCGGTCCTGCATCTAAATAGTCTTCCAAGCGGTGGCCATAATATGCTTGGTGGTGCCATTGTCCTGCGCCCATTAAAGACAAGTTAAAGTTGTGATCGCTATCATCAGGAGAGTACCCAACAGCTACAAAGTATGTTGTACCTTCACCAGCAGTACCGTTACGGTATCCATCACCAGACCATTGAGAGAGCAAATAACTGCTAGACCAACCTTTTGCATTTTTACCTGTAGCATAGCTTACAGTTGTTTTCATATAGCTATCATTCCCTGTAGTAAAAGAAATTTTACCCCCTTCAGGTAATTCAGCTGGATCTGTAATAATAGAAACAGTTCCCCCAACAGATGGCGTTGCTAATGACGTAGAGCCTAATCCTCTTTGGATTTGAACTGTAGACGTTACATCTGTTAAACCAGACCAGTTTGACCAGTATACCTTGCCATTTTCCATATCATTAACAGGCTGTCCGTTAATAACCGTTGCCGTGTTGAAGTTGCTAAATCCTCTGAGCCACATTTGTCCATCTCCATAACCACCATTGTCTTCGTTTTGGTAAACACCAGGAGTTTTAATAAAGGTTCTAACAAACTCTAGATTTCCTGCTTTTAAATCAATTTCAGATTTAGAAATTGTACTAAATGCAATTGGCGTTACACGTTCTTTGGCTACGTCAATTACACCAGATGACACGACAACTTCATCTAGCTCGCTGACCAATATAGAGTCATTTTCCTGAGTTTGTTGACCAAACACAAGTGTAGTTGCTAAAGCAGCAACTATGGTTAATAGTTTTTTCATTTTGTTAGTTTTATAGTTTGGATAAATATCCAACTATTTTAAGCTTCCAGTGTTATAAACATGTTAAACAATTTTAACATTTTATTAACTTTTGTAGCGCGCAAGAAGTTGGGCGGTAGAGCTATCGTGTTTTTCTGGACTTGAATTGTCCATTTCATCTAAAATAACGGATGCTAATTGCTTGCCCAGCTCAACACCCCACTGGTCATAACTGAAGATATTCCAAACCACACCTTCCACAAAAATTTTATGCTCATACATGGCCACAAGTGCGCCCAATGTTTTGGGGGTTAGCTTATCTATTAAAAGCGTGGTGGTAGGCTTATTACCAGTAAAAATTTTAAAAGGCACCAATTTTTCTAAGGCATCACCAGATAATCCTTTTGCAGATAATTCTTTCTGTACTTGTGCTTCGGTTTTGCCGCTCATCAAGGCTTCGGTTTGTGCAAAAAAGTTAGCCATCAGCTTGTCGTGGTGGTCTTTGTTTCCGTAAAGTGCGTCAACAAACCCAATAAAATGCGCTGGAATTAATTTCGTTCCTTGGTGCATCAATTGAAAAAAGGCGTGTTGGGAGTTGGTTCCAGGCGCTCCCCAAATAATATTTCCTGTGTTGTAGCTAACGGTTTCGCCTGCTCTGTCAACAGATTTTCCGTTACTCTCCATAATGCCCTGTTGCAAATATGCCGGCAAGCAGTTCAGGTATTGGGTGTATGGGATTACAGCTTCTGATTGTGCGCCTAAAAAATTGTTGTACCACACGGTCAGCAAGGCCAACATAACGGGGATGTTCTCTTCAAATGGCGCCGTTGCAAAGTGTTCGTCCATTTCATTAGCGCCATCGAGCAGGGCTTCAAAATTATCAGGACCAACAGCTAAAGCAATGGAAAGTCCAACCGCACTCCAAAGCGAAAAACGACCGCCTACCCAATCATTCATAGGAAATACATTTTCGGACTGAATGCCAAAGGCGTCTATAGCCGCAAGGTTAGTAGAGACCGCTACAAAATGATCCCCAACGGCTGCAGTGCCCAGAGCATCTACAAGCCATTGTTTAGCCGTAGTGGCATTGGTCAGGGTTTCTTGGGTGCTAAACGTTTTAGAAACCACAACAAAAAGCGTTGTGGCGGGATTTACTTTTTTAAGCACTTCCATCACATGGTCACCATCAACATTTGACATAAAGTGTACGTTGAGGTGGTTTTTATAATATGTCAAAGCCTCTGTAATCATGGCGGGGCCCAAGTCTGAGCCGCCTATTCCGATATTAACCACATCCGTAAAGGCTTGACCCATACTGCTTTTTCGCTCTCCAGCAATAACCGCATTAGCAAATGCTTTAATTTTTGCTCTGACGGCATAGACTTCAGGCACCACGTTTTCGCCGTCCACGCGGATGTCCGCGTCTTCTTTTGCTCTGAGTGCAGTATGCAAAACAGCTCTGCCTTCCGTTTGATTGATGGTTTCTCCAAAAAAATAAGCCTTACGAGCATCTGCTAAGCCCATTTCTTTAGCCAAGCCTAATAAGGCTGCTTGGATATCTTTATCAATATGATTTTTTGAATAATCCACAAAAAAGGACTCCCATGCAATAGAAAATTGTTCGGCACGACTTGTGTCATCTGCGAAATAATGTTGCAGTGTTCTGGTGTCTTTTGCGAGCTGCGCAAGCTTGTCCCAACTGCTAGTTGTTGTTGGATTGGTTTTCGGAAGTGACATATGTTATTGATGTTTCTGAATTATAAAACGTAATGCAATCTAAGGTTTCTTTCAGGGGTTGCATATAAACCATATACTTTTCTTTAAGTTTAGGTTCAATAGGCTTGGCTTCGGGAAGTTTTTGTCTAAACGGATCTACTTGTTTACCATTCTTCCAAAAACGATAACAAACATGGGGGCCTGAAGTGTATCCTGTCATGCCGACTGTTCCGATAAGATCGCCCTGCTTAACTTGTTGGCCTTTACGCACCTTGCGTTTTTTCATGTGCAAGTACTGCGTTTTGTAAGTACCGTTATGGCGAATGGTTACATAATTTCCATTGCCTCGAGTATAGCTTGAAGCCACAACTGTTCCGCTAGCCGTAGCACGAATGGGGGTTCCTACAGGAGCGGCAAAGTCAGTACCATAGTGTGGCTTGGTGCGGCCGTAATAAGAAATACGACGACGCTTATTATACCTTGATGAAATGCGTGAAAACTGTACAGGCGCTTGCAAGAATGCACGTCGTAGATTCTTCCCTTTTTCGTCAAAAAACTCCGTGATACCACGTTCCGCATCAGATTCAAATTCAATGGCGTAATACGGTTTTTTTCGATGCTCGAAATAGGCTGCATGAATGCGGTTTAGCCCCACATAAATGGAATCATCAACATATTTTTGAGTGTATACAATTTTAAAGCGATCTCCTTTCTCCAAACGAAAAAAATCAATGCTCCACGCATAAATATCTGATAAGTCGTAAGCCAACAAAGGACTTAATCTTTGTGCTTCTAAGGTTTCTGACAATGAGCTCGTAATAACACCTTGGGCCTCAAAGGTTCGGAAAGTAACCTTCTTTTTTTCCTTTTTTGCAAAGACAGAATCTTTTAGGTTTATCACCACATAATCCAGCATTGATGGTTGATAAATAAACGCCACGGGGGTGGCTATGGAATCTTTTGAAAACAAAAACGTAAAAGGCCTTTTTGGCTTGATTTTTCTAAAGTTGTATGTCTTTTTAACCTTTCTATTGATATTATAGATATCCGTGTAACTAAAGCCGTTTTCTAAAAAAATATCCGCAAAAGTATCCCCCCTTTGAACCGTATCTCGAACTACTTCAAGGTCGTTTAATTTGTATCCATAAGCAAAAACATCTGGCTCAGGTGGCGCAACAGGCGTTACATCGGCTTTATCTGATGAACAACTACAGCCCACGGTTATGGCGGCAATAAAAACAAAAAGAAAACTATTTTTCAACAACAATTTCAAATGGGTTTTTTAATCCTTTAAATGCATCTAAATCTGCGACGATACTACCAACGCTCAAATCAGCTTGCAAGCGCAATGGGATTTTATTCTCGTCGCTGCTTACCCAAAGGGTAATGCTCTCACTACTTCTGAATACTCGCCCAGATTGTACATAGGGTCGAAATTTTAGTGTTTTTACCTTGCCAAATTTTGTCTTAATGGTTTCTCGGCCTAAAAACTTGAATTTGAAGGCGTAGTTTTCCGCGTCAAAAAACAAATTCACAACGACAAATTCGTCTTTTTTGATGGCATTAACGTCTAGGTGCTTTCGCAAATAATAAACAAAAGAAATCAAGTCTTGAATATCAGCCTCCGTGCTGTAAGTACCCGTTATTTCTTTTTTAAGATCGATTACTTTGGCCTGTTTTTTCTCGTGGTCAAAATCAATGGTGAGGTGTTTTTTATAACCTCCTTCATTAATGTTGCGGATGAAGTGTAGTGGACGGTTGTCTTCTTTTGTAAAATAAGAGCTGTAATAGTCATCAACCTTAAAAAATAAACGAGCTAAACCCGTTGTACGACCAATGCCCTTGGCATATAAAGCAGGCTGACCATCCCATGTTGCTTCCGTTAACTCTAGGGTTGCGTAGCTAGCATTAAAAATCCCGTAGTGAATTCTAAATTTAAACCATTCGCCTGCTTTAAAAGCTGGCTTAATTGACGTTTTTGCAATTATGGGGTTGCTGCTTTGTGGCGGTGTCGTTTCTTGTGCGAAAAGGGGAAGCGCATAAGTTAACAAACCCACCCATAGCCATATCTGAAACTTCATAGCAGCAAAAATACGTAAAAGCATTTATCTTAAATTTAAAATTGCCATCCAATATTAACATGAAACAAGAGTCTGCTAAATTGCGGGCTATATGCAGCTGTAAGCTCTATGGGGCCTGCAAAAGTTTCCAATCCATATGCCATCCCTGCGCTGTAATAGTCAATACCTCTTTTCCACTGCCCCGTCGAGAATATATCTGTGCTAACAATCCCTCCATTTAATAGCATTTTTAAGTGATGTTTCGGGGTAAACTCATAATCAATTGTAGTTTCCGCTTTAACAAAACTATCGCCCGCCACATGCTGTTGTGGCAAGCCAATAAAGGTTTGGTAGTTCAAAACAGGAGCGTTGCCATATCCGCCAAATGTAAAATCAAAAGCAGAAGATGTGGCGTCTCCCACAGTAAAGCCTCCAGATGTGCTAAGCAAAAGTGACCATTTTGAGTCTAATGGGAGGATGGCCCCCATATTGGCTTTTGCAATCAAAAAAGGAGTAAAATTAATGTCTTCTCGAGATGATTTTTCACTAAAATAATAGTTGATATCACCGTCAAAAAATCCGCCTTTTTTGGGATAAAATTTATCGTCTCTTGTGTCTACTTTCAAATACCCTAGTACGCTATAATAGTCGGCGTTATCGGTATATAAAAAACGTGCAGTTTGCGTGTCAAATAAATTTGTTTTGAACACATTGTGTTGGTGCGCTAGTCCAACTCCTAATACCACTTCTTCCCTAAAAAGCGTTTGCACATACCATGTGTTTTTTTGAACCAAAACACGCGTATTTGTTGGTTTGCTAATAGCAAATTGATCTGTGTTTAGTGATACTGGGGCCGATGTATCAAACTGATGCTGTTTGGCGCTCAAGCCAACTGACCAAAATTCCCCTTTGTCTATAAAGTAAGACAGAGCGTACTGGAAATATGCGCCTAACATGATATCCAAAGAAATCTCATCGTTTTTTAGAAATGCGTGTTTTTTGGTAAGGTTTGCCAAGGCCAAGGCCCCAATTAATTTGTCATAATGCAAACTCCCACGAAAAAGGGTAGTATGCTTTGACTCGGGGGGCGTCATTTTAAGTACTTCTTTTCCGCTTTCGGTTTTAAGGGTATAACGAAAGGCATCAAAGTTTTGGGTAGCAGCAAGGTTTGACATGCCCTCTTTTAATTTTTGGAAGGAGTAACTGTTCTTGGATTTCAGTCTCAGTTTGCCAAGTAAATAGTTGGTCTTATAATTTGGCGTAGTGGCAACCAAAAGCCTGTCAAGTTTAAAAGATAGGGGTATTTTCTTTTGTTTCTTAACTCTTGGTTGTTGATTTTTAGCTAAAGCCAATAGCTGTTGCCTTGCCTTTTTTCCTGCTAAAACGCCTTGTGCCATAATCTCTTTTTGGTTATCAAAGGATAAGATGTTAAAAGCGTCTAGCTCTGGTCGAATATGAATTTGCGTTTTTGCTTTTTTTGAAGCCATTTGCTTTCTGGTTTGAAAGCTGCCAATTCGCGTTAAAACTTCTGATAGCGTAGATGTTTCATCTGTGCTGCTAACATTTGTTTGTACATCAACGCCAATAATCACATCCATATTTTTCGAAAGCATTTCGTCAATTGGATAATTGTCTATAATACCCCCGTCAATAAGCATACGGTCTTCAACTTTTACTGGTGAAAAAAGCGTGGGCAAAGCACTACTGGCGTTTACGGCAAGGGGCAAATACCCTTTGTCTAACACTATTTTTTCTCCAGTATTGATGTCTGTTGCCACGCAGTAGAAAGGTATAGGCAACTTGCTAAAATCTTGGGTGTTGCGTTGTTCGTGCATAAGCTGTACAAACATGGCATAGACATTTTGCCCTTTAGAAAGCGAAAGTGGAAATTGAATTCGTCCCTTAACTATGGGAAGTGTTATGGCATAGCGTGAAGCATCTTCTTTCGCATCAAAGGACATAACATCACTATCAAATTTGTCGCTTATGACTCCGTTAAGATTTGTGCTTAATAACATTTCATCCAGTTGGCTGGCCGTATACCCACAAGCGTATAACCCTCCCACAATAGCGCCCATGCTGGTTCCGCCGATATAATCAATCCGGACGCCTGCGCGCTCAATCTCTTTTAAAACGCCAACATGTGCAATTCCTTTGGCACCGCCGCCGCTTAGGATTAAGCCTACTTTAAGGTCTTGTTTTACCTGGGCGCACACGACCATTGAAAAAAAGAAAAAAAGAAGTGCCTTAAGATTTTTCATTGTGCAGGTGTTCGTAGATTTTCTTGGCTAAAGTAGGTCCAATAATTTGGGATAGTTCTTCTGTTTTTGCCTGCTTAATGCGCTTCACAGATTTGAATTTCTTTAAAAGGGTAGTTGCTGTTTTCTCGCCAACACCAGGGATGGATTCCAAAACAGAATTGATGGCACCTTTGCTGCGTTTGTTTCGGTGTAGTCGGATGCCAAAGCGGTGAGCTTCGTTACGTAATTGCTGTACAATACGAAGCGTCTCAGAGCGCTTATCCAAATAAAGCGGGATCGGATCATCTGGAAAATAGAGTTCTTCCAAGCGTTTAGCAATGCCCAAAATAGCTACTTTGCCTCTTATGCCCAACACATCAAAACTTTTAAGCGCCGCGCTGAGTTGTCCTTTGCCTCCATCAATAACCACCAGTTGTGGGAGGGCTTCGCCCTCACTTAGCAAACGTTTATATCTGCGATAAACCACCTCCTCCATAGAAGCAAAATCATCTGGACCAACAACGGTTTTAATGCCGTAGTGGCGGTATTCTTTTTTGCTTGGTTTACCATTTCGAAATACCACACAAGCAGCCACTGGGTCACTGCCCTGAATATTGGAGTTATCAAAACACTCAATATGCAATGGGGGTTCTTGCAATCGCAAATCGCGCTGCATTTGCGCCATTATCCGTTGGCTGTGTTGCTCTGGGTCTGTAAGTTTTATTTGTTTGAGTTGTTCCAAACGACTGTGTTTGGCGTTACGTAATGACAAATTAATCAACTGCTTTTTTTCTCCGATTTTGGGCACGGTAACGGTGACTGATTGGCCTAAATCAATATCAAATGGAAGTAGTATTTCTTTGGATGATGAAGCAAATCTTCTTCGCAGTTCCACTACAGCCACACGCAGTAACTCCTCGTCAGACTCGTCCAGTTTTTTCTTTATGGTCATGCTGTGAAAACGCACTATTGAACCATAGGCCAGCTGTAAAAAATTAACAAAAGCAGTCGACTCATCTGAAACAATAGTACAAACGTCTACTGCATCTATTTTTGCGCTTACCACGGCAGATTTGGATTGGTACTGTAGCAAGGCTTCCATTTTTAACTTTATTTTTTGAGCGTGCTCAAATTGCAAGGTCTTTGACGCGGCAAGCATTTCTTTTTTAAATGCGTTGTTCACCTGCTTGAACTTTCCTTGTAAAATGGCACGAATGTTTTCAATGGACTCGTTATAGTGCGTGGTTGTTTGCTCACCCACACAAGCACCCAAGCAATTTCCAATGTGGTATTCTAAGCACACCTTATATTTTTCGCTGGCAATATTTTCTTGGCTCAAGTCATAGTGACAAGTACGTAAAGGGTAAAGCTCATTGATTAACTCAAGTAGTATGCGAACCGTTTTACCGTTGGTAAATGGCCCGTAATATTCCGAGCCGTCTTGGATTACTTTTCGGGTGGCAAAAACACGGGGATACCGCTCTTTTTTAATGCAAATCCAAGGATATGTTTTATCGTCACGCAGTAGGATATTGTACTTTGGTTGGTGTTCTTTTATTAGCGTATTTTCTAAAATAAGGGCATCCGACTCGGTAGGAACAACAATGTGCTTAAGCGTTTCAATGGCATTGACTAGATTGCGGGTTTTACGCGAATCCACTTTTTTCCTGAAATAGGACGACACCCGCTTTTTAAGGTCCTTTGCTTTACCCACGTAGATAATTTCACCTGCTTTATTATAATATTGATATACGCCAGGCTCGTTTGGTAACGAAGCCACTTGTTGTTTTAAGCTGAACTGGGTCATGGTTACTAAAGTACAAAAACTTGCGTCTAAACCTGTATATTTATGCATGGCCAAAAAGCGCGATTTACGCCAACTATTCCGCAATAAACGTTCCAAGCTTTCCTCACAAGAGCTTTCCGATGCCAGTGTAAGAATTTTTGAACAAATTAAAACCGCCAAAGTGATTGAAGGAAAACTGGTTATGCTTTATATGTCGAGTCAAAATCACCAAGAACTTCCTATAGAAGTTATGTTTTCATTGTCAGAGCATTATAATGTTTGTGTGCCTAAGGTCATAAATAAAAACGGTGGTATGGAAGCTGTTGTATGGAGCAAAGACATGCCCGCCAGCACAAATGAATGGGGAATCAAAGAGCCCTTGTCAGATACTTATATCGCACCAGAAAAAATCGACACTGTTGTGGTTCCCTTAATGTGTTTTGATAAGGCAGGGCATCGTGTTGGATTTGGAAAAGGCTACTATGACCGGTTTCTTGGACGTTGTTCCAAAGAAGTTAAAACCATTGGGCTGTCTTATTTTGAACCTGTCGATAAAATAACGGATGTTGAAACCACAGACATACCTTTAGATGTGGTGATAACGCCAAAAAAAGTATATCGCTTTTAGCTAGATGACTTTCGCTGTTGCAATAATAAAAATACAACACCAACACTGATGGCGCTGTCGGCAATATTAAAAACAGGCTCAAAGAAAGTAAACTGATTGCCGCCCACAATAGGCAACCAATTTGGCCAGGACCATGTAAACATGGGAAACTGAAACATATCAACAACATGACCAAACATAAGCGGTGCATAACCGCCTTCTTCAGGTAAGAAAGTCGCCAATTGGTTATAGGTTGTTTCTGAAAAGAGGACTCCGTAAAAAACGGAGTCGATAATGTTGCCCAAAGCTCCTGCAAAAATTAAGCTAACAGCAATCAATTGCAACTTTGGTGCTTTTGCTTTAACAGCACGTGAAAGCCAAATCCCTATTGCAGTTACGGCTACTAATCTAAAAATACTCAGTAAGAGTTTTGCGGTGTCTTCTGAAATAAACGGAAGAAAATCACTAAGACTAGCACCCCAAGCCATGCCTTTATTTTCGACAAAAAGCAATCGGAACCATCCCCAATCAACAATAGGACCGTTGCCGTAATAGGTCAAGCTGTAATTAAGTTTAATGTAGACTTTTAGGGCTTGATCTGCGGCAAGAATAGCTAAAACAATCCAAGAAAGTTTTCGAAGCGTCATTATTTAACGCTGCATATTTTTAGCCTCAATACTTAATGTTGCGTGAGGAACAAGCTTTAAGCGTTCTGGGCTAATCAATTTTCCTGTTACGCGGCAAACACCATACGTCTTATTTTCAATGCGGATTAAGGCGTTTTTTAAATCGCGAATAAACTTTTCTTGTCTGATGGCAAGCTGGGTGTTGGCTTCTTTTGACATGGTTTCAGATCCCTCTTCAAATGCTTTAAAGGTGGGAGACGTATCATCTGTTCCATTATTGCCGTCGTTCATATAGGCGCTGCGAATGAGTTCCAAGTCTTTTTGAGCCTTGGCAATTTTTTCTTCAATAATTGTTTTAAACTCTTGTAGCGCTTCGTCGCTGTAATTATTAGATTTTTCCATAACTGCTAAATTATTTCGATTTGACCATGTTTACATTGGTTTCTAATGAATCAAAAGATACTAGAATGCTATCCTCTAATTCTTCTTTTACTAAAGTAATACTTGTTGCTAAAATTTCGTGTTGAATATACGTTTTGTTTTGTTTTAAAACAGCTGCCAAAGCATCATTTTCTTGTAGGGTAAGTGATATGGTATCCGTAACATCAAAGCCTAAATCTTTACGCATGTTTTGTAAGCGGTTTACTAGCTCACGCGCCATGCCTTCCAATTGTAATGATTCGTTCATTTGAATGTCAAGGGCAACCGTCACGCCTTGCTCCGATGCCACAAGCCAGCCCGAAACATCTTTTGACGATATAACAACATCGTCAGCTGCAAGGATAATCTCTTTGTCATCAAGGTTCAATTTCAATGCCCCTTCTTTTTCAAGTGTTTGTACTTGCGTGTCATTTAACCCTTGTATGGCTTGAGCGACCAACTTCATGTCTTTGCCAAACCTTGGGCCTAGTGTTTTAAAATTTGGCTTAACTTCTTTTACCAGTATAGACGAAGTATCGTCGAGCAATTCAACTTGCTTTACGTTAACCTCCGAAGCTATCAAGCTTGAAATGGCGGCTACTTGCTTACGCTCAACATCATCTAAAACAGGAATCATGATACGCTGAAGCGGTTGTCTTACTTTAATTTTTTCACGTTTACGCAAGGACAGCACCAACGAAGTGATTTTTTGACCGCGTTGCATTTTTTGTTCCAATACTGTATTAATAAACGCATTATTTGACTTTGGATAATAAGCCAAGTGAACCGATGAAGCGGTTTCTTGTTGAGTAATGCCATTCAAATCTTGATAAAGCCTGTCTGCATAGAAAGGAGCCACAGGCGCCATAAGTTTTGCAACACTCATCAGGCATTCGTAAAGCGTTTGATAAGCGGCTATTTTATCTGCCTCATATGAGCCTTTCCAAAATCGGCGGCGGCACAAACGCACATACCAATTACTCAAGTCTTCTGTGACAAAATGTGAAATGGCGCGGCAAGCCCTTGTGGGCTCATAAGCGTCAAAATGGTTGGTTGTGTTTTGAATTAACGTGTGTAACTCTGACAAAATCCACTGATCAATTTCTGGTCGTTCTTGCAGCGGAATGGCTGCTTCTTCAAATTTAAATCCATCAATGTTGGCATAAAGACTGAAGAACGCATAGGTGTTGTAAAGCGTGCCGAAAAATTTGCGCTTTACCTCCTCAATTCCTGCAACATCAAACTTTAGATTGTCCCAAGGGTTTGCATTGCTAATCATATACCAACGCGTAGCATCAGGGCCATATGTTTTTAAGGTTTCAAAGGGGTCAACGGCATTGCCAAGACGCTTAGACATTTTTTGTCCGTTTTTGTCCAATACCAAACCATTAGAAACAACGTTTTTGTAAGCTACGGAATCAAAAACCAAGGTGGCAATGGTATGTAAGGTATAAAACCATCCGCGTGTTTGATCTACGCCCTCTGCGATATAATCTGCAGGGAAAGCACCTCCACCATCTATTTTTTCTTTGTTTTCAAAAGGGTAATGCCACTGCGCATAAGGCATGGCTCCAGAATCAAACCAAACATCGATAAGGTCAGACTCGCGATACATGGGTTTCCCTGATTCGCTTAATAGGACCAAGTCATCAACCGTGTCTTTGTGTAAATCCACTTTGTCGTAATTGCTGTCAGACATATCGTCGCCAGCAAAGCCTTCAAATGGGTTTTTAATCATAAGGCCGGCGGCAACAGCGTCGTCAACGGCCTTTTTAAGCTCTTTAATTGACCCAATAACTCGGGTTTCATCACCTTCTGTTGTACGCCAAATGGGTAACGGTATGCCCCAAAAGCGTGATCGAGATAGGTTCCAATCATTAGCATTGGCAAGCCAATTCCCAAAACGACCTTCGCCTGTTTTGGCGGGTTTCCACTGAATGGTTTTATTCAATCCCACCATACGGTCTTTGTGTCCTTGAACCTTTATAAACCACGAATCTAAAGGGTAATAAAGTACAGGAGCGTCCGTACGCCAACAATGCGGATAACTGTGCACATACTTTTCAACCTTAAAGGCTTTGTTTTCTTCTTTTAGGCGAATAGCAATCTCTACGTCTACTGACTTTTCTGGCGCCTCTCCCTCTGGATAAAATTCGTTTTTAATAAACTTCCCGCCAACAAGGCCAACTTCTTTTCTGAATTTTCCTTGAAGGTCAACAAGAGGTACTGGGTTTTCGTTTTCGTCTAATATCAATAGTGGAGGAATAGGCGGTGTAGCTTCTTTGGCTACTTTGGCATCGTCTGCCCCAAAAGTGGGAGCCGTGTGAACAATTCCTGTACCGTCTTCAGTCGTTACAAAATCTCCTGTAATAATGCGGAAAGCATCATGTGCATTTTCATAAGGCAGTGGTGACTGATTCCACAACTGCTTGTAACGAATGTCTACTAAGTCTGCCCCTTTAATTTGTTGGGTAATAAGGAATGGGATGGTCTTATCCTCTTGAGAATATGCGTTAAGTGCCGCTTGGTTTTCTGCCTGAACATATTTCTTTCCAAACTGCTTTGAGATAAGCTTTTCGGCGAGCAAAACACGTATGGGCTCAAAAGTATATTGATTGAACGTATGTACTACCGCATAACTGATTTTCGGACCTACCGTCAATGCGGTGTTGGAAGGGAGTGTCCAAGGCGTCGTTGTCCATGCCAACACGTGCAAAGGAGTGTCGCCGCGCAAGGCCGCTGGAAGCGTATCGTAAATGGTTTCAAACTGAGCCGTTACAGAAGTGTCGCTTACATCTCGGTAACATCCCGGCTGATTTAATTCGTGAGAAGATAGTCCTGTTCCGGCCATGGGAGAATATGGCTGGATGGTGTAGCCCTTATAAATCAGCTCTTTTTTATAGAGCGTTGATAATAACCACCATACAGACTCCATGTATTTTGAAGTATAGGTGATATACGGATCTTCCATGTCTACCCAATATCCCATTTTTTTGGTGAGATCGTTCCATACATCCGTATAACGCATAACTGCTTCACGGCAGGCTTTGTTGTATTCGGAAATACTGATGGTTTTTCCTATGTCTTCTTTCGTAATGCCCAACTCTTTTTCAACGCCAAGCTCAACGGGCAAACCGTGTGTGTCCCAGCCTGCTTTTCGCTTGACTTGGAAGCCCTGTTGGGTTTTATAGCGACAAAAAATATCTTTTAGTGCACGTGCCAAAACGTGGTGAATCCCAGGCAATCCATTTGCAGAAGGGGGGCCTTCATAAAACACAAAAGGAGGGCGTCCCTCTCTAGTAGAAACACTTGCCTCAAAGGTTAGGTGCTCTTCCCAAAAAGAAGCAATTTCTTCCGCCGTTGCGGGCAAATCAAGATGTGAATAGGTAGGAAACAAAATTTCTTGCTAAAATTATGCTTGCGAAAGTAACCATTTTAGGGCAAAAAATGATGCTTTACAGGTTTCTAGTCATTACAATTGATAACGTAAAACCAACTTTAGGCTTCTGCCTGGTACAGAAATACCTGATGCAAATTCTCTATAATGGGTGTCAAAAAGGTTAAATACCCCACCCGACAAATTAAAAGATGTATTAATGGGATAGGCAAACAGGAGGTCAAAACGATGCCATGCGGGCGTCCCTGCATAAGAGCCGTCTGCAAGAAGTGGTGTTTCTTCCAAACCATCTTCTCCCCATGGGCTATACGCATTTGGGTGCTTGGATTTTGAAAAATTCCATTCCAATCCTAAAGTTCCTTTCTTAATTGTTAAATCAAGCTTTTGGACGGTGAATAATGGGCTTATAGATGGAAGGTTTCCGCTTAGGTTATTGCCGTCCCCTTTTGTAAATGTCAGTGCTCCTGAATATTGCAGTTTGGAAGAAATTTGCCATTGAGTTTGTGCGCTAAAACCATAGACTCGAACCCGACCAAGATTGGTATTTGATACAATTTGAACCTCTTCTCCAGAAAACATAATGGTGTCCGTTTTCTGCGTAGATGAATCGTCATGAATGTAATACGTTCCTCGAGCTATATAATCGTAAATGTTAGCATAATAGCCGTTGAGTTCAAGAAAAGATCCGTCTTTCCAAAGGCGCTTAATTCCAATTTCGCCACTAACGATATATTCAGGGCTTAATCTCATGTTTGGTACGGTCAAAACACCATTGTGTTCGCGTGTTTTGCCCAGATCATCAATGTTTGGAGATCTAAAGCCTGTTGACATCAGTGCCTTCAACTGCCAATTGACATTGGGCTGATGTGTGTATCCTAAGGTTACGTTTGAAGCCCCATTTTTTTGATTGACGTGTGCTAATCGCGCATCAATGAGCGCTTGTTCTGTCCAAGAAGCGTCTAACTCTGTAAAAGTGTGCCGCCCGCCAAAAGCCAATGTACTATTTGGATTGATGTCATACCTAAAATCTATATATGCAGCAAAAGTCGTGTAAGTACTTCCGCAACTTGGGTAGCGCGTAGCGATTGGGGTCTTTGGAGTAAGGCCAACTATTTGATTCCCGTCAACAGCAAGCGTTTGGCTAAAAGCAGTCGATTTTACCGCGTTGTGTGTAAGCTCTAATCCGTATGACCAATCAAACCCCTTGGCAAAACTAGCCTTAAAGTCAGCGTTGAGGCTGTAAACACTAAGGTTTTCACGCTGCGTATGTCTGTCTAGGCTGCTAAATTTTCTTTTGATGCGAGACTCTTCTAAAAACTGGGCGGCAGCAATAATTTTTCCAGACTGTAACCATGGGCGGGTTCCAATAAAGTTTATTTGGGGAGAAATAAGCCATCTTTTTTGGGGGCCATATTCCCAACGTGCAAAGCGCAATTCCCCGTCTTGCTTTTCGGTAAGCTTGTCAAACCTTGGAATATTTCCAGAATTTGATCCTTGCAAATTAAGCGTGAATTTGATACCTGTATCGCTGTGATAAACCCATTTTTGCAAGAGGTCTACTTGTTCATACCCATAGTTGCGCTGCATATTTGGGTTGCTATTTGAAGTTGGGGTAGCGGTATAGTTCGATGCTGTGTTTTCTGAATACGTAGCTACCTTCCCCCAGTTGTCGTATCCATGTGAGCGCCTTTTCCCCATAACAATGTCTCCAAAATGCGCATAAGAAACATATTGAAGCATGGCCCATTTAGAAGCGCTGTATTCAAATAAAGCTGATTGTTTACTTGTGTTTTGATTAAAATCGTAGGAGGATGAACCAGAAAAACTTGTTTTTTTATTTTGGTTAATTAGCGGTGTTCGTGTGTAAAAGTGGATAACTCCGCCTAAGGCATCGGATCCATAACCTACGGAAGATGGTCCAAAGATAACTTCTGCCCGTTCTAAACTCAAAGGATCTACGCTAAGTGCATTGTGGAGGTGTCCTGAACGAAAGATCGCATTGTTCATCCGCACGCCATCAACAACTAAAAGCACTCGGTTTGCTTCAAACCCTCGCAAGACAGGGCTCCCGCCGCCGCCTTGTGATTGCTGCACGCGTACACCTGGGATTTTACGCAATAAAACGGCCGTGTTTTCAGGGCTTTGCTTTTCAATTTCAGCTTTGGCGACAATCCCGATTTGTTGTGCCAAACGTTTCTTCTTGGTGCTGGCCCTTGCAACCGATAAAACAATTTCACCCAGCTGCTCAGAATCTGGTGTCATCCAAATAATCTGAGCTGATTTGATTTGATTTTTTGATAGTGTGTATGGTAAGTAGCCTAAGTGAGAAAATGAAATAAGGGCATTATCAGCAAAGGCATCGAGCTTGGCTGATCCATCAAAGTCAGTTGTTTCAAAATGAGCACCCTCCTGATCTACAATTGTAACACTAGGAAGCACTTCAAGCGTTACCGCGTCCTTAACTAAAACCTGCTGCGCAAAACCACAACAACAGAAAAAAAGGGATACGCTAATCGTTAAAAACCTCATATAAAATGTCTAATGATTTCGGCGGTCTGAATGACTGCACATGTAATTGATAATAACGTATAAGCAAGCGCAATAAGCTTCTTCTTTGGTCAGCATTGGCCGAAATCTTATCAATTCTATCAAATTTCGTACCTAAGTAGCTTTTTAACATTTCTATTTCCTGTCCTGAAACACATTCCTTGCCGCGTGCTTGGGGGGCAAACTGCCCGTTTTCAAGATCAAAATAGGGCTGTGCTATATGGGTCGTGTCTGGATAAAAACCAAGGTGTTTGGTAAGTTGTATGAGTACAAAGACATGGGCATTGGCAATTTGCGTGCGTGTATCAATCCATACTAGGGCATGTTCTAAAAAACGATAAAGGGCCTGATTTTCTTCCTCTTCTTTTAATACGGAACGGAAAACTTCGGCGAGAAAAATACAAATACTAGACTTGACAACGTCGGTTGAAATTGTAGCATAAGGGTGTATGATTTTAGCAGATTTCAAAATGGGAAGCCGTGTGCTTTTTGGGGTGCTAGACAATAGTTCTAGCTGTGTCAACGGCTGGAACATACCCATTGAAAGGGGTTTGTTTTTCTTTTTTGAACGTGCTCCTTTGACCACATAAGATCGCAAGCCAAAACGTTCCGTATAGCAATGAAGCATAACGCTGGTTTCTCCATACTTTGTGGTATGTAATACAATTGCGTTGGTAGAACCTTCCATTAATTGATAACCATAAGCTTTTTAACAGCACTGTCAAGTCCGTCTTTGGAGGTTATAAAAATAAGGTATACACCACTACGAACACGCCCGCCTGAAAAGGAGCGCAAATTCCAACTAATACTACCGCCTTCACTAGTGGTATCATAAACCAAGTTGCCGGCGATATCTGTTATTTTTACCCTCGTCTTTTGTCGTAACCCCCGAATAACAACATTCCCCAAAAAGTTAGGTCGCACTGGGTTTGGGAAAACATTTGCATCGGACAAGCTTTCAGATTCAGCATAAGCATCCCCTTGAAAAGAGACCATACCATTAAGTGTTCCGAAATAAACCTCCCCAGACGCATCATCTATCCCAATTGTTTTCACAGATGAGGTTGGAAGCGGGCTGTTTTCCTTAGTAAAGTGTTGTGAAATTTGACTGCCGTCGGGTGAAATTAAAAACACCCCTGAGCTTGTTGTGCTAATCCATTTTTGATTGTTGCCGTCTACCTCAATGTCGGATATAAGTTGTCCACTTAACAGTTCTCGCAAGTTTCCTCCATCGGATATGACAACAGAGCGTAATTGGGTATCCTCTTCAAAGAAACGGTTGGGCGCATAAAGAACTGCAAGACCATCCCTAGTGCCCACCCACAGGCGGTTGTCTTTGTCTAAACGTATGCTGCGTATATCATCTGATGGCAGCCCCATGTCCCCGCCCATGATGCGTTTCATTTGTGGAGGAGATTGCGAAATATCAACCCCGATAAGTCCACTATTTACACTGCCAAAAAATAAAATCTTGTTGTTATAAAGCTCAAGGTTTGAATAACCTGCTTCTTGTTTATAATCCAAAAGGACATCCGATAAGTCATATGCCGTCCATTGCCCAGAAGGGGTTCTTTTTTTAAGCCCTTTTTGCACAAATCCGGTTAAAGACCATACGTTTCCGCTCTCGTCAACCAACGCATCACGAACACGAATGCTTACATACCCTGACGTGTCTATCAGACTTTCCAAGCCGCTATTTGTTTGGTCCCACAAAGCCACTGGCGTATTGTCTTCTAGGGCAACTATTCCGCCATGATAGGAACAAACATAAAACGTTCCTATTTCAGATGGATGAGCCACCACACGAACAAATGAGTCTGCGTTAAATAATTGGCTGTTGGGGATGTTTTCCCACTGCTTGTCAACATAACGACTTAAGCCATATTTTTCTAAAGGATAGGGATTATAGAATAAACTATAATCCCCATGGGCAATCCAGAGTTCACTCGCTAAGTTCTCAATATCAAAAATGCTGTTTAACAATGGGCCTTGTGGGCTGATTAAATCAAAATTAGTGTCATTAGCGTAACGTATAAGTCCTGCGCTTGAGGAGCCAATCCACTTCTGATCATTTAAGCTTATTGCAAAGTTAAAGGTGTTGGGTTTCACCCCGTCTAAGTCACCTACGGTTTGGGTTCTAACAAAAGATTTATCCGTGTCATAAACTCGGTTCGAAACCGTTATCAGCACGCCATTGTCGTGGGGTGAAATATTCTTTAATACGCCCGGGAAAGTTGCTCTGTTTTGAACCGTATTCCCCAATTGAAAAAAGGAAAGGGAACTGCCCTCGTCTTTTGCTGCATACAACCTATTGTCTTGAGTCCACAAGGATGCCCAATTGCCAGTTGCTAACTGATCCCATGACGAAAACTCCAACTTATTTGGGTTCGCTTGAGGCGTTTTAAATAAGCCTTGTTCGGTAGCTGCATACAGCACGTTTTCAAAAACGAAAACTTGATTAACTTTTATGCTGTTGCTTGTCGGGCCAAAATAATACGTGTCGCCAAATTCGAGCGTTTCAGGATTGACTTCTACAATACCAAACCCTGTAGCTACGTATGCGATATTATCTACTAGTTGTATATGGTTAATCTGCTTTTTTTCAGCGGAAATTATGTTGCTCCGCGTGATGCCGCTTTCAAATATTATTTTCTTGGTATTGATGTCGATTTGTGCAAGCAAGCCATTTTCATGTCCAACTAAAATAACGTTTCCATAAGTTGCTAGCGCAGAAATGTTGTCTCCTGAAAGGCCATCAACTGTAGTGATGGTTTGAGAAGTGCCTTGTGAAGTATCAAATAAAAAAAGGGCGTTTTCGGCAGCCGTAACTATCGTTTGATTGCTTACTGTGCCAATGGAGATATTATTATAGGAATAGTACGACTCCCAAGCGTTGGTTTGACTCCAAACCATCAGTGGTCCTGTGAGCAACAAACAGGCGATATATTTTTGAAGGGTTGGTTTCATTATTTGTTAAACGAGAAAAGAGCTGATGTCGTATGTCAGACCACACCTTGTGCCAGCATGGCATCGGCAACCTTAACAAACCCTGCTATGTTAGCGCCCTTTTCATAATTAATACCTTCTTTTCCTTTACCATAAGAAGCACAGGCTTGGTGAATATCTTTCATGATGTGTTGTAAGCGCTGATCAACCTCATCGCGTGTCCAACTGTAACGGAGGGAGTTTTGTGCCATTTCAAGACCCGAAACAGCCACCCCTCCAGCATTAGAAGCCTTTCCGGGAGCATACAAGACGTTGTCGCTGTGAAAGTGTAAAATAGCGTCAGGCGTTGAAGGCATATTAGCGCCTTCGCTCACACAATAACAGCCGTTAGAAATTAGGGTTTTGGCGTCTGCTGCGTCAAGCTCATTTTGTGTGGCACAGGGCATGGCAATATCACAGGGAACGCCCCATGGTTTTTCGTTTTTGTGAAAACTCGCTTTGGGATACTGAGCCACATATTTATCAATGCGTTGTCGACTCACGTTTTTAAGTCGCATAATAAACGCCAACTTTTCTTCATCAATTCCTTCTGGGTCATGAATAAATCCAGATGAATCTGACATGGTCAAAACCTTTGCTCCTAGGTGAATGGCTTTTTCTGCTGCATATTGTGCCACATTTCCAGAGCCAGATATCACGACCTTTTTGCCTTCAAAAGAAGCGCCTCTTGTTTCCAGCATATTTTGCGCAAAATATACGGCGCCATATCCTGTAGCTTCAGGGCGGATGAGTGAGCCTCCCCAAGAAATGCCTTTCCCTGTAAGCACACCCGTAAATTCATTTTTTAAACGCTTGTACTGACCGAACATATAGCCTATTTCTCTTCCGCCAACACCAATATCCCCAGCTGGAATATCTCGGTTAGGGCCGATGTGGCGAAAAAGTTCAGTCATAAAACTTTGGCAAAAGCGCATTAGCTCAGCATCTGATTTGCCTTTTGGGTTAAAATCAGCGCCTCCCTTTCCGCCTCCCATGGGAAGTGTAGTCAAGGCATTTTTAAATACTTGCTCAAAAGCCAAAAACTTTAAAATACTAAGGTTAACCGACTCATGAAACCGCAAGCCGCCTTTGTAAGGACCAATGGCTGAGTTCATTTCAATACGATACCCCCTGTTTACACGGATTTCTCCACTGTCATCAATCCATGGCACACGAAACATAATCACACGTTCAGGTTCTGCCATGCGCATGAGGATGTTTTTCCCGTGATAAATATCATTTGCAACAATGTAGGGTATAACCGTTTGTGCTACTTCAGAAACGGCCTGCATAAACTCAGGCTCATGGGTGTTGCGTTGGCTTACTTCTTGTAAAAAATTATTAATGATTTTTTTCATGATCGTCGATTTGAAACCTAAATGTATGTATTATTTTATTTAACTCAAGGCTTGAGCTAAATCGGCAATCAAATCTTCGCAGTCCTCAATGCCAACGCTAAGGCGAATAAGACCATCGGTAACCCCTGTTTTTTCGCGTTTTTCTTTTGGAATAGAAGCGTGCGTCATGCTTGCTGGGTGTCCCGCTAGGCTTTCCACACCGCCCAAGGACTCTGCCAATGTAAATACTTGAAACGACGACACGATAGCTACTGCTTTTTCAAGGCTATTGTCTCTATGTACAAAAGAAATCATGCCGCCAAAATCATCCATTTGTGCTTTGGCAACTTCATGGTTAGGGTGATCTTTAAGCCCCGGCCAATACACTTTTGAAACCTCTGGATGACTTTCTAAATACATTGCTACTTCCCGACCGTTTTCACAATGTCGCTGCATACGTACGTGAAGGGTTTTGATCCCTCGCAACACTAAAAATGCGTCCATTGGGCCTGGGACGGCGCCACTAGCGTTTTGAATAAATGCTAGGCGGTCTGCCAAATCCGCATCATTGACAACTAATGCGCCCAAGACAACGTCGCTGTGTCCGCCCAAATATTTGGTAGCAGAGTGCATGACAATATCGGCACCTAATTCCAAAGGGCGTTGTAAGTAGGGTGACGCAAAAGTGTTGTCAACAGCTAGTAAAAGCTTATGTGCCTTAGCTAATGCTGCCATAGCCTTAATATCAATGACTTGCATAAGTGGGTTGGTGGGTGTTTCTACCCAAAGCAATTTGGTGTTTGCATTAATATACTTTTCAACTACCTCCATATCGCCCATTGGAACAAAATGAAAAGTAATGCCGAAGGCAGCAAACATCTTATCAAAAATGCGATAGGTGCCACCATATAAGTCGTTTGTTGAAACGACCTCGTCGCCAGGTTTTAAAAGTTTTATAACCGCGTCAATAGCTGCCATACCTGAAGCAAAAGCAAGCGCATGTGCACCTGACTCAATATTGGCCAGTGAAGCCTCTAGTGCAGTCCGTGTTGGGTTGTGTGACCGGCTGTACTCATACCCTAAGTGTGTTCCCGGCTTTTCTTGCGCATAGGTAGATGTAAAATAAACAGGAGGCATAACGGAGCCATAGGCTTTGTCGGGCTGTTGACCACCGTGAATGGTTCGGGAGTTGAAGTGTAGTTTCTTTTTTGCCATGGCTATATTTTGAACAAATTTACCTGTTGTATCATTAGCAAACAAAAGTATGGCTGTTATTGTTATCGTTTCAGGATACTGTTCATTTTGTCTTGAAACAAAACGAACCAAAAATTCAAGGCGATTTTAAGGAAATTTTTGAGATACCTCAAAACCGCTGATAAATTTATCGCTTCATGCTTTTTTGTGCTACAAAAGCAATTACGCTTGATTTACAGCTATTTCTAAAAATCGTCGGCCTGTCCAAAAATTATTTTTATAATAGCACTCCGTTTGATTGGAAATGTAAATCTTTAAAACTCCTCTTGCCTTTTTCTATTGGCTAAAAAATGGTTGAAATTGGCCCATATTTAGTTTATTTACTCACCTTTACATCATTATGAAAAACACCTTTCTTTATCTTTCTACTTGTTCTACTTGTGTACGTATCATCAAATCTTTGGGCATAGAAGACGCAGATTTTTTACAAAACGTAAAAGAGCAAATGATAAGTGCTGAACAATTGGCTTTTTTATATGCTAACACCAACAGTTATGAGCAGCTGATAAACAAGCGTGGGCGTATACATGCTCAAATGAAACGTGGAGGAACCAACTTTACAGAAGCGGTTTATAAAGCATTACTTGAAAAAGAGTACAGCTGCCTTAAGCGACCCATCCTTATTTGGAATAACAGCGTGTTTTTGGGTAATTCGAAAGCAACTGTTGCAGCAATGAAAACTGCGCTTGATGGATAAGCGAACGCTTGCACTTCTGGCCGCTTTGGGGGCAACAACCATCTATGGTCTAAACCATACCATTGCCAAAGAAGTTATGCCCGCGTATATTCAAGGGTTTGGTTTTGTTCAAGTACGTCTTCTGGGGGCGGCTATTTTGTTTTGGTTGGTAAGCCTCTTTATTCCGCAGCAAAAAATTGATCGTGCTGATCTCCCTAAAATGCTGCTTTGTGCACTTTTGGGTATGGTCATAAACATGCTTTGCTTTTTTAAAGGCTTAGAGCTTTCAACGCCCATTAACAGTGCGGTGCTCATAACCATTACCCCCATATTGGTGTTTGTGTTTTCGGCAATTCTCATAAAAGAGCGGCTTCTACTTCCAAGAGTTGTTGGTGTGATTATGGGGTTTGTCGGGGCTTTGGTTTTAATTGTTTTTGGCAATGAAATTCGTCAAGATGCCCCCAACATTCCTTTGGGGAACAGTCTTTTTATAATAAATGCTTCTTGCTTTGGGTTGTATTTGGTATTGGTTAAGTCACTCTCCGCAAAGTACACGACCGTACATTTACTAAAGTGGTTGTTTTTGTTTGGTTTTATAATGGCTTTGCCCATAAGCTATCCTGAATTTAGCCAAGTTTCTTGGACAGCCTTACCTTTTGAAGCCGTTTGGCGCTTTGCTTTTGTAGTGGTCGGAACAACTTTTATGACTTACTTGCTCAATGTGTATGCACTCAAGCAGCTACAAGCAAGTACGGTTGGGGTGTTTACCTATTTACAACCGTTGATTGGGATTGGGTACGCCATTATGGTAGGTGCAGATGCGATAACAGCCTATAAGCTTGGTGCTGGTAGTGTGGTATTGCTTGGTGTTTATTTGGTAACCAAACGGTATCAAACAAAAAGTTAATAGGCTTTTTCTTCTCCTCTGATGATGTTTAGCACGGTTCGGATAATAATCTTTATGTCAAGTGCAAAAGACCAGTTTCTGATGTAGAAAATATCGTATTTCACACGATGCTTCATTTCAATATCATTATCAATCCCGCCTCTTGCTCCGCTAACTTGTGCCAAGCCTGTAATTCCTGGCTTTAAGTACATGCGTTTTGAATAATCATCAAAAATATTACTGTACTGATTGTTTTGGGATGTTAAGTTGGGTCTTGGTCCGACAATAGACATCTGTCCAAAAAAAACATTAAAAAACTGCGGTAATTCGTCAATGCTCGTTTTACGAATGAATTTTCCAATTCGGGTAATTCTTGCATCATTTCTAGTTGCTGATTTCTCTGTTCGGTTGTTGACAGCCATAGATCTAAACTTAATACAAGGAAATGGTTTTTTAAGTCTTCCGGGCCTTTTTTGGATAAAGAATAAGGGGCCCTTTGAGTCTGTCCATATCAAAATGGCAATAAGGGGTATAAACCAAGATAAAAGTCCGGTAATAACAAGCCCAGAAAAAACAATATCAAAAATCCTTTTTTGAATCCGGTACAAAATCGAATCTAGTGGGCTTACATGGTGTGTTACTACTTGTGTAAGTCCATAAAATTGGGCGTTTCTAACGGTAATAGGGGAGTTATAACTTGTAATAAGTTTTATGCGAACCTGATTGTTCCAGTTTAAATTTAATATGTGGGCATTTGTCTCGTCTAAAACGACATCAAGAGGCACATAAATGGATTGTATATTATTTTCTTGTATTGTTTGTTCTAGTTGGTCAAAAGAAGTTTCTTCAAAAAGTCTTTTGTCTGCTTCGTAAATGTTAAATCCTGTTCTTTTTAGATCGCGCGCATCTTTAATAAAATTAGTCCCTGAGTCTGCATTGTATACCAATATTTTTTCTTGAAACAGCGGAACACTTTTCCTGAGTTTAAACAACACAATTACGGCTAACGCTTTTATAAGGAATAGGCTTACTGTAAAATTGATTACTGCTAAAGTGTTCCATACAAGTTTATCCGAAAAAAAAAGGGTAGCTAAATAAAAAAAAGCTGCCCAAAAGAGAGAAAATAAAATAAAACGCTGTAATTGTTTAGTAAAATTCAGGTTGCGCTCATAGTTGTAAAATCGGGACAAAATCCCGCCAAGCAACCAAATGGATACTAACACATAAAAGACCGTTGTATTATTGTTGGTTAAAAAGGTAGGCTTAAGGGTGTATAAAGAACAAACAAATAGAGACCCCCACTCAAAAAACCAGAAAGGGAAGTATGGTAATAACTTAAAGCTTTCTTGTATATTTTTCTCCAATAGTAAAAAAGTTGGTCAAGTATGATAACGACATTATAAGGGGCTTATTGTATGTCTGGCTAGGTTTTAAAAGACGTAAAATCTCTATGCTCCATTTTATTTAATTCTTCACGGCTTAAAGACTTGAAGTAATCATAGGTGCGCCGCATCCCTTCCGCTCTATCCACTTTTGGTTCCCAGCCTAGAATTTGTATTGCCTTGGTAATGTTTGGCTTTCGCTGTAGTGGATCGTTTTTTGGCAGTTCTTTGTATACTATTTTTTGATCTGTCCCCGTAAGGGCTATGATCTCTTGGGCGAAATCTAAAATGGTAATTTCATCCGGGTTTCCAATATTTACCGGCAAATGATAATCACTCATTAAAAGCCGGTAAATGCCTTCGATCTCGTCTTCCACAAAGCAAAAGGATCGGGTTTGTAAGCCATCGCCAAATACAGTCAAATCTTCTCCTCTCAAGGCTTGTCCCATAAAGGCAGGAATAACACGTCCATCGTTTAGGCGCATTCTGGGGCCGTAGGTGTTGAAAATACGTATGATGCGTGTATCTACTCCGTGATAGCGGTGATAGGCCATGGTAATAGACTCTAAGTAGCGTTTGGCTTCATCATATACCCCTCGCGGGCCTATGGTGTTCACATTGCCAAAATAATCTTCGGTTTGTGGGTGAACCAAAGGGTCGCCATAAATTTCGGAAGTAGAAGCTACCAAAATACGAGCGTTTTTTGCTCTCGCTAGTCCTAGTACATTATGCGTGCCAAGTGCACCAACCTTAAGTGTTTGTATGGGAATTTTTAAATAATCTATGGGGCTTGCGGGAGAAGCAAAATGAAGGATGTAATCCAAGTCACCCTTAATATCTATGTGCTGACACACATCGTGCTCAATAAAACTAAAGTTGGGATTATCCTCTAAATGGGCAATGTTAGACATAGACCCCGTAATTAGGTTGTCCATACCAATAACCGACATCCCTTCAGCTAATAGCTTGTCGCATAAATGTGATCCAAGAAAGCCTGCTGCGCCTGTAATTAGTGCTGTTTTCATCGACCAATGGAATAATAGGTGAACCCTTGAGCTTTCATTTCTTCGGGGCTGTAAATGTTGCGCCCATCAAAAAGAACGTGGCTTTTTAGGGCTGCTTTTAACCCTTCAAAATCTGGATTCCTAAAAGCGTGCCACTCTGTACAAATAAGTAAGGCATCTGCGCCTTGAACAGCTTCCATCATGCTTGAGGCAAAGCCAATGCTATCGCCCAATTTCGCTTTTACGTTATCCATGGCCTCTGGGTCAAAAGCAGTAACGGTTGCGCCTGCGCCAAGCAGTTTATCAATCATATACAAGGCAGGAGCTTCGCGAATATCGTCCGTGTCGGGTTTAAATGCCAATCCCCAAACGGCGATATTTTTACCCTTGAGGTCTCCTTCAAAATGAGCTTCCATTTTTAGGTATAAAACTGTTTTTTGTTTTTCATTGACTTCAATGACGCTATCCAAAATAGCGAAATGATGCGCTTCATCTTTACCTGATTTATGCAGCGCTTTTACATCCTTTGGAAAACATGAGCCGCCATACCCGATTCCAGGGAACAAAAAACGTTTTCCAATACGCGCATCAAGGCCCATGCCTATACGGACGTCATCTACGTTTGCGCCTACTTTTTCGCAATAGTTTGCAATTTCGTTCATGTAGGTAATCTTCGTTGCTAAAAAGGCGTTGGCTGCATATTTGGTCAGCTCGGCAGATTTGATGTCCATAAAAACAATCGGGTTGCCCGAACGAACAAAATTCTTGTAAAGCTTTCCCATGGTTTTCTGAGCTCTTTCTGACTCCACACCAAGAACAATCCTGTCGGGTTTCATAAAATCTTCCACAGCAAAGCCCTCCCGCAAAAATTCAGGATTGGAAACAACGTCAAAGGGAACATCCGTTTTAGATTTAAGGGTTGCTTTTACTTTTTCCCCAGTACCAACAGGGACAGTGCTTTTACCAACAATAATTTTGTAATCTTTCATCAAGTCGCCAATCTGATTGGCAACGCCCAGCACATAAGATAAGTCGGCAGAACCATCCTCATCTTCTGGCGTAGGGAGTGCTAAAAAAATCACCTCTCCATGATGAACACCCTCTTCAAGGTCTGTAGAAAAATGAAGTCTGCCCGCCTTGATGTTGCGCTCAAAATAGGTTTCTAGGTGCGGCTCATAAATAGGCACCTCGCCGTTTTGCATTTTAGCTACTTTGGTTTTGTCAATATCAATGCACAACACATCATTGCCAGCTTCTGCCAAACAAGTGCCTGTGACTAGGCCTACATAGCCCGTGCCGATTACGGTTATTTTCATGTTTGGTGGGTGTGTTTAATTATTAGGCAATAATAAAACAAAAAATAAACTATTCCTCTTTGTCTTACCAAATAAGACTCTGTCAAAAAAAGTATCAAAAAAACTAATGCGATCAAAATGGAAAATAAAGACCTGGATTTAAAGGTTATTTTTAGGAAATTTATAAAGATAAAACCTAGTGAAAGAAGGCCAATTATTCCTAATTCTGCCATTGTTTGTAGGTATTGATTATGGAAGTTATAATTGTGAAAGCCTGGGTATAAATTATATTGAATGTGCTTGGCTTTAATTTGTTCTTGTGATGAATTAAAACCGTATCCAAAAAAATACTTTTTTTCTTCTTGTAATAGCTCCCAAAAAACACGCGCCTGAAAAAGTCTTATGGAAGACCCTGTCCAAAAATACACATGATTAAATTTTTCTGTAGTAAGCACCTCTGTCAAATTGCTTTGCATTTCATCGTTTACTCTTTCATTGATTTTATTGCTATTTAGCAAAGCCACAGATAGTAAAGAGAATACACTCAAAAATAATATCTTAATTTTAAGTGGACTTGTCCTTTTCAATCCTATAAATACGCTTAGAGCTATTGCGAGAAGCAAGATCATCTTTGAAGACAGTAAAACAATGGCTGCAATAATGAATACAAGTTTAAAATAGTCCCATATAGCTTTAATTTTGGTTAATAAAAAGATGTACGATAGCAATAAAACCATGGAAAGATAGACTGCATTGATATCAAATAATGATGATAATTCATGATAAAAAAACACGTCAATATTATTGTTTGCCTTGTACCTTACAATGGCATTTATTAAAAGGAGTATCGTATATAAAACTAAAACATTAGAAAAAGCTACAAATATTCTCTGTATTCCTTTACGTGTCAAAGCATTTACAAAGGAAAACGAAAGAGGAATGAATAGAAAGGGAAGAGCGCGTACTAGCTTAGAAGAAACATTCTCACCATCCTCTAAAAGTGTCAATGATATTACTATTACAACAAAATAAATTATGGGTGGTGCTAACGCTCTTATTTTCTTAAGCCTGTTAAACGCAGCATTTAGTAGAGATACTACGGAAAATACAGCAAGGCTAATGCTCCCAAATGCGAAGTTTAGTAGCTGAAAAGTTAATACAACTACTATGAGGTAAACATATACGCTTTCTTGTTTTAGTATGTTTTTAAGATGATTGATAGACTCTAACAAGGGTTTTTAAATAGTTGATGTTAACTGATTTCCAGCTAAATTTATAACGAATTTTTTCCGTGTTATTGTCTATCATTTTCGAAAAAGCCTTTTTTTCCAATTTTTCTATAAAATCTGTTACATCTGATGCGTCTGTAAAATAGTGCGCGTCTTCGCCCAAAACACCTTTGTTGAATGGGTTGTCATGTGCAACAATTAATGCTTCTGAAGCCATTGCCTCTAATAAGGACGGGTTTGTCCCGCCAACAGAGTGTCCGTGAAAATATAAGCTAGAATATTTACGAAGCGCGTCGAGTTTGATAAGGTCAAAGATTCCACCCAGAAAATGAATTGATGAAGTGTCTTTAAACTTCTGATAAATATATTTTCCAAATTTTGTGCCCTGGTGATTTCCAATAACCAAAAAATTACGGCTTTGATTAGAGGCGCAGTACCCGTCTAAAATGACCTCTATATTATTCTCGGGTTCCATTCTTGCCATAAGCATATCATACGAAAAAGGCAACACATTATATTCTTCCAAAACACTTTTTTGGAACTGTTCAGGGGTGCTTGCGCCATACGGGATGTATGTGGACTCAAGTTTATACTTCTTTTTAAGATAGGTTTGAATTCCCAATGAGTCTGCTATTAAAACATCGCTACTTTTAGCGGCTAATTTTTCAGCGTACTTTAAAAATTTTTGCACTAGGGGAGTATACTTTGTTCGCTTCCACTCCAATCCATCCATGTTCGTGACAATTTTTGCTGCTTTTGGAAGCAAAAAACACCAAATAGAGTTTGAAGTGTAGCCAAGCTGTAGAATCACATCGAAATTTTGTCGTCTAGAGTTCAGTATGCAGTTTAGGTCATAAATAAACTGTCCAAACGTACCAACTAAAAATTCTGGATCAAAGCAATGAATAATTTTTACTCCTTTAAAGTTTGGTTTTTGGTACTTATGGTTGTGTGAGTTGTAAACGGTTATATCGTATCCCTCTTCTGATAAAAAAACAGCAAAGTTTTCGGCAAACTGCTCAAACCCGCTGTAATTATTGGGTATTCCTCTAGTCCCTATAATCGCTATTTTCATAAAATTCAATTTCACTCTGTTTAAAAAAGGCTCCAACTAACAATGAAATTGGGTCCGCTAAATTATAAAGT
>ERZ1047472.641-NODE-641-length-30545-cov-17.414070_pt1 | contig 30545 bp, 23 predicted proteins | sample MGYA00383095_ERZ1047472 | MGnify/ENA primary metagenome ERZ1047472 (study PRJEB29581, sample SAMEA5548365) | metagenome | biome: marine; feature: coastal; material: water | depth 1 m | study: Short-term variability in the microbial, nano- and picoplankton... | reverse complement strand
GCGCAAAACTTATACAGCGAAAAGAAATTACCAAATATGGCGCTTATTTTAAATGATACGGATCTAACTAGAGGTTATGGCTATGGTTATGGTTATGGTTATGGCTATGGATACGGCAATGGTTATTTAGAGGAAGAGAAGAAACCGTGGTACAAAAGGATATTAGGGTAATATAAAAAAAAGGAAGCTTCATCGCTTCCTTTTTTTTATGAGCACAATATAGTGGCAACCTTATTTTAGGATGCTCACAATACCATAACATAAATAAATACACCTAGATTTCAATGCACTGCGTGATCCCAAGAAATAATGAGCTCTAGCGAGAAGGAAATAAAATTTCATTCGAAGGTATCTGGCGAAGCCAAATGGAAGTGCGGTGCGAAGCACGACGCATGGAATATCAATAGATCATGATGCGAAGCAATTTCATAGGGATTATCTTGATCTTTTGCTTTGCTCCGAACTTACATTCGGAATACATCAAGGTAAAAGAAGAGAAATAAGTTTATGACGCTAATCTAAATAATAGAAGAAGTCTTTAAATAGACCTAGGTTTGGGTGTAACGCATAATTCTTGCAAATAACAAACAAAGAAAGCAGTCATTCTTCAACTCAGACTTCATGATTAGTTCTTGATTCATTACTAATTAGATGTTCTATTTAACGGAAAAAAAATACTAAGGAAAAGGACTTATAATCGGAAGTGGTTGAAGTTTATAGAAGCTTAGTATTATTCAATAATAGATGTTGAATATTTTTCAAATTCTTTTTTGTACCGATTTTTTTTAGAATTGCTAAATGATGCTGATGGTGCGTATCCGTGCCAACAAAATCATATAAATTTTCTTTTAAAAGCTTCTCTGAAGTTTTTTGAACTCCTTTGCCATAGTGTTCTGTGAGCGATAATAAGTTTAATTGAAACAAGCAGCCTGCTTTTTTTAGTTTATGATAATGATTGATATCGTGATGATAAAAATTATAACGCTCTGGATGTGCCAGAATCGGTTTATACCCCTTTAATTGGATTTCAAATAAAAGGTCGTAGATGTTAAATGGCGCGTTAAAATAAGACATTTCAACAAGAACAAAATTATCTTTTAAGGTAAGAATGTCGTCTTTTTTCAGGAGTTCAGTAAACTGTTCATCTAGCATGTATTCCGCTGCGGCTTTTAGAGATAAATCGCTGATACCCTTGCTTATAAGCGCTTGCTTTACTTCTTTTAGCTTTGTCTTAATGGTTGTAGACGAATTAGGATACACATCTCCCAAAACATGGGGTGTGGTTATGAAGTTCTTAATTCCGTTAGAACGCATTTCTAAAATGAGCTCCAGGGATTGATTTATATCTTTTGCACCATCATCAATGCCAGGAAGTAGGTGTGAATGAATATCTACAAAACCCTTTGGGAAAAAGTGGTTTAAAGGAATTTGCTTTTTCTTAAAAAAGATCATAACTCATTTTTAAGGCAAATTTAAACAAATTTGTCTATTTACAAATACGAAAACGATTGAAGTTTTTTTGTCTGTTGTGTATGAGTTTTACTTATAATATATTTGATATTTAAACAACGAGATTTATGATTTTAATTGCAGATGGAGGGTCTACGAAAGCAGATTGGATTGCTATTGATAACAACAAGAACGAAGTATTTAGAACCCGGACTTTGGGATTAAATCCTGCTATTGTTCCTAAAGAGGAATTACATAGCAGAATCATTCATATGTTTCAATTAATTAATGTAAAAGAGGAGGTAGAGGAAATTCATTTTTATGGTGCTGGATGTGGTACGCCGAAACCCATTGAGATTTTAAAAGACATCTTAGCGTCTATCTTTATAAATGCTAAAATTTGTATTTCTGAAGATATGTTGGCAGCTGTTTATGCGGCATCTAAAAATAAACCTGCGATCGTTTGTATTTTAGGTACAGGTTCTAATAGTTGCTATTATGATGGGGAAAACATGGAAATGTTGACGCCTTCTTTGGGGTATATTTTAATGGACGAAGCGAGTGGTAATTACTTTGGTAAAAAATTAATCATTGATTATTATTATGGTAAAATGCCAAAAAACATAGCAGAGAAATTTAACGAGGAGTTTAATTTAGAGCCCGACCATATTAAGAAAAACTTATACAGAGAAGCGAACCCAAACATGTATTTGGCGTCGCTTGCAAAGTTTATGTTTGAGTTTAAGGATAAGAAGTACATTAAAAAAATGATTAAAAAAGGATTTCAAGAATTTTTCAAATATAAGGTGTTGCCATTTAACAAGGCGTCAGACACGCCAGTGTACTTTATAGGTTCTATAGCACATTACTTTAGAGATATTTTAGAAAAAATAGCGAAAAAGAACGATCTAGTGATTGCAGATGTCATACAAAGACCCATCGATAATCTTTTAGAGTATCACAAGAATATTATGAAATAATAAAGGCTAACAGTCTTTCTAAACGCATTCCTCTTGAACCTTTAATCAAAATTGATTGCTGTTTAAGAGGATTTTTTTTGAGAAACACTAGAAAGTCTTCAAATGTTTGAAAGGAGTCTTTCTTTGTAATCGTTTGAGAAAAGGCTTCACCAATAAAATAAGAATTGTCAAAGTCTAATTTTTCTACCAAATCGACAATATCTTGATGCTCTTCTAAACTTGTTGCGCCCAATTCAAACATATCTCCCAGAATTACTGTTTTATGTTTGGCGTCCATAGCATCAAAATTGTCTAGAGCAGCTTTTATACTTGTCGGATTGGCATTGTAGGCATCTAAAATAATTTTGTTTGACCCTTTTAAAATAATTTGTGAGCGGTTATTATCTGGAGTATAACTTTCAATAGCGCTTTTAATGTGTGCATCTGTCACTTTAAAATAGCGGCCAATGGTGCAAGCAATAGCAATATTTGTGTAATTATATGTGCCTATCAATTTACTTTGAATGTGATGAGCATCAAACGATAGTTTCACAAACGGATTTGCATCTATAAGCTTCAAATCCGCATCAAAAGGGAGGGTATTTATGTTTAAAGTTTTTTCGACTTGAATAGCATCTTCAGGGTTTATGAATGCTGATTGATGATTTTTTTCTAAGAAGGTGTACAATTCACTCTTCCCTTTTATAACACCTTCTATACCCCCAAAACCCTCTAGGTGGGCTTTTCCAAAATTTGTGATATAACCAAAATTAGGTTGGCAGATATCGCATAAAAAAGCAATCTCTTGCTGATGATTTGCCCCCATTTCTACAATCCCTATTTCAGTTTCTGGAGTCATAGATAGGAGTGTCAGAGGGACACCAATGTGATTATTCAGGTTTCCTATGGTGGCTGTGGTTTTGAATTTTTTTGATAAAACAGCATGTATTAATTCTTTAGTGGTTGTTTTACCATTACTACCAGTCAATCCGATAATAGGTGTTTTTAGCAAAGTTCTATGGTATTTTGCCAATTGTTGAAGTGTTTCTAAAACATTGTCTACTAAAATAGTATGGGCTTGCGTGTGGTATTCTTTTTCATCTACAATAGCGTATGAAGCCCCGAGCAATAGCGCTTTTTCCGCGAATTTATTTCCATTAAAATTATCGCCCTTAAGCGCAAAAAAGAGACTATTTTCTCTAATATTTCTTGTATCCGTGTCTATAAGATAGTGTTTGGAATATAATTGATAAATGTCTGGAATCTTCATTCTTTAAAAATAAAAAAAACCTCACGGTAAATCATACAGTGAGGTCTAAATTTTTATAAATAATTTTTTTCTTATCTAGATGGATTTCTTTTGGTTCTTTTTTTATAGGTCATAGGGCCTAATTTGTCAGTAACACATCTAAAACCGATATAGTTTGTTGCCATATACTCTGGTAAATATCTTCTTTGAGCAGGATCTAACCAGTATTCTCTATCAGACCAAGCACCACCTTTATAAACTCTTGTTCTATTGCTGATTAATGTAGTTCTCTCTTTTGCATCATTTTCTACAGTTTCAATTCCTGTCTCAGGATCTATAACTCTTTTAGGGGATCTTGGATAATTATACATAATTGGTTTAGATTCATAGTCCTCTTCGTTTTCTTCTTCGTAGAATCTACTTGAGTTTAAATCGCCATCGCCAACGTCAGTATTGTCTGACTTACTAAAGTTTCTTCGCAAAGTTGCATCGTTTCTTGTAATTGGAATGTATTTAATACTACCTGGTAGTTGTTTTGGAATGATTTTTCCGCTAGGTAGCGTGTCATATTCTACTTCAGCTTCACCTGAAGAACCATCAGCAATCACAACTTTCCCATCTTTATCAATCATTTTTTTCGTAAAGATATTACCTCTAAAGTAATTAAAGTCATTCGCATCGTTGTCTATGATTGGTCTATATACATCCTGAACCCATTCTGCCACATTACCAGACATATCGTACAATCCAAATCCATTTGGTGGATATGCTTTTACTCGGATAGGGATATCAGAGCCATCAGAACTCCAACCAGATAATCCACTGTATTCACCCTGGCCTTGTTTAAAGTTGGCTAATTGATCTCCTCTAAACCTTTTATCCTTTTCTCTAGTATATTTACTATTCCAAGCATATTTTTTTCTACCTCTAATGTTGTTGTATTCTCTATTTTCAATGTTTGCTTTTGCCGCAAATTCCCATTCAGCTTCTGTTGGTAATCTGAATTTCTGAGTTAAAATACCGTCTGCTTGTGTAATTTTTCTTCCTTGAAAAGATCCTCTAGTTCCTTTAACTTTACCTCTAGTTCTAACACCTTTTTTGTAAACGGTAGTATCCCCATTAAAAAGTCTATCTGAATCTGTTAAGAAAACATCGGTATCAAAGAAGTTTCTGAGCGTATCGTTTGCAAAAATGTTTTTGATATACCCTTTATCTATTAATTTTTTTAAATTAACAGCGTTTGTACGCCATTTACAATATTCATTTGCTTGTAACCAACTAACACCTACAACTGGATAGTCTGCATATGCTGGGTGTCTTAGGTAGTTTTCAGTTAAAATATCTGTATTACCTAAGCTTTTTCTCCAGACCAATGTATCTGGTAATACTGAGTTGTAGACATGTTTGTATTTTTCTTCCGATGGAGGAAAAACATCTTTGGTGTATTGCACGTATAAAAAGTACTCCGCGTTGGTAACTTCTGTTTCATCCATAAAGAATGAGCGTATGTGCATTTTTTTAGGAGTAGTGTTCCAATCAAACATCACGTCATCTTGTACTTGACCCATTGTAAATGAACCACCTTCAATGGCAACCATTCCTATTGGAACTTCTTGACCTGCAAATGGGTCTCCTTTTACGTAGTTCCCAAATTTAGCATTATTAAAAGGTAATCCTGTCAGTTTTGAGCTTCCTGAAGTTGACTTACTACAGCTCGCTAGAGCCAATATTGATAGGGCAACTAAAGATATTTTAAATATGTTTTTCATTTTCTAATTGAAAATTATTGAGGGTTTCTATTATAGCGTTGCAATTTACAATAATATTGTATGCAAACAAGTTATTTTTCAAATTTAACGCATCATTTTTTGATACACAATTTATTTAACGATTGCATTTCGATTTTAGTATAATTAATCTGTGGAATAGATAAAATATCTATGAATAATTTGCGTTCTTTGACTAGAATTATGAAAAGACTCATTTTAATATTTATTTTTAGCCTTTTTAACCAATTAATTTGTGCTCAAGTAACCAGATCTGTGCTGGCCTCAGGTAATTGGTATAAGTTTTCAGTAGACACAACGGGTGTTTTTAAAATAGATAAAAATCTATTACAGCAAATAGGGGTATCAACAAACAACTTAAATCCTAAGAAAATTCGGATTTATGGGAGTGGAGGAAATATGCTACCTGTTTTAAATGCCGATTTTAGATATGACGATTTGCAGGAGAATTCCATTTACATAGAAGGTGAAAATGATGGCTCTTTTGATAATGGTGATTTTATCCTTTTTTATGCAAAAGGACCGCATGATTGGTTAGTTGATGCTGCTAACAACTCTGCAAGGCACAGGCAAAACATTTATGCTGATGAAGCTTTTTACTTTATTACTGTATCTAACGTTGATGGAAAGAGAATTCAACAAAAAGTGCCATTAACAGCAAGTGCAACGAAACAAATAAATACTTTTGATGACTTTACTTTTTATGAAAAAGAAGAAATAAGTCTATTAGCAGCCGGCACACAATGGTTTGGCAAAAGTAACTTTAACATAGAGAATGCTCAGAATTTTAAAATACCCTTTCCGAATGCGTTACCAAATGGAGATATAAGTATCAAGGTGAGAGGCGTTTCTACATCTGTATCTGCTTCTACCATGGAAGTGCAAATTAACGGAGCACCTATATATACTTTAAATTATGCTGCTGTAAATTCTCTTTCGCTCACCAAAGCAAGTACATCTGAGAGAAAAGCAAGTATTCAAAATTCTGCCAAAATAATTGATGTTTCTATTAGCTATAACAACAATGGAAACCCATCAGCCAACGCCTATTTAGATTATATCGAAGTTGTTGGTAAAAAACAATTAGTAGCTGCTGGTAACCAGTTTTCTTTTAGAAGTTTTGAGCAAGCAAATGCATCCGACGTTATAGAATATGACATTCAAAACAATACAAATATTTTTCAGGTTTGGGATGTGAGTAATTCCATAGCGCCTCAAAATATTACCAATGAAGATACTGGTGCTGATTTCAAATTTAAAGATGATTCCGGTAGTTTGAATGAATATGTGGTACTGAATCAAAATGATTATTATACACCTAAATCAATTCAAAATGGCAAAGTGCCAAACCAAGATTTACATGCTTTAAAAGACATTAATTATATCGTCATCACAAATTCAGAATTATCTGCTCAAGCACAAAGACTGGCAGATTATCATCAAACCAATTCGGGTTTTACAACCAAAGTTGTTCAATTAAATGACATTTATAATGAATTTTCTTCAGGCTCTAAGGATATTACAGGTATAAGAGATTTTTTAAGACATTTGTATACTACAAATTCATCAGAGGATAAAAAGCTGCAATATGTTTGCTTTTTTGGTGATAGCTCTTATGATTACAAAGACAGAATTACAGGGAATAATAATATTGTACCCGTTAAATTATCTGAAAATAGTTTTAATCTCGCGAGCTCTTGGGTAACAGACGATTTTTTTGTGATGTTTGATGATAATGAAGGAACGATGAGTGCGAGTCATACGATAGACGTCGCTTCGAGTAGAATTCCGGTTTCAACAGTACAACAAGCAAAAGATGTAGTCGATAAAATTTTATCATATTACACTAAAAAATTAATAGGAGATTGGCGTAACACAATTACACTTTTAGCAGATGACATTGATGTTAAGGGAGAAGAATTCATAGAGCAAGGTGTAGAAAAAATTGCTGATGAGATTCGGGCGAATAAGCCTATTTTTAACGTGAACAAAATCTATGCAGATGCTTATGTGCAAGAAAATTCTTCTGGTGGAGAACGATATCCAGAGGTAAAAAGAGCAATTACCAATGCGATAGAAAAAGGAACGCTTGTTTTTGATTATTTTGGTCACGGTGGTGAAGACGGTTTTGCCTCTGAAAAGATTCTAGAAAAGCCACAAATACGAGAGTTTACAAACCCTAATACCTTGCCTCTTTTAGTTACCGTTACCTGTGACTTTTCTAGATTTGATAACCCAAACAGAACGACTGCAGGAGAACTTACATTTTGGAATCCTTCCGGAGGTGCAGCAAGTATGATAACGACAACAAGAGAGGTTTATATTTCTGTTGGTCAGCGTTTTAATCAACAATTAATTAGAGTTTTATTAGAGTTTAACAACGAAGATCTTACGATTGCAGCATCTTTAATGAAAGCTAAAAATGAGTTTTCAAGCACGCAAAAGTTTTTTATTTACCATTTTGGAGATCCAGCAATGAAATTAGCGGTTCCTCAGCCAAATATCAGGATTACAAAAATGAATGGTAAAGATATTTCGCAACCTTTAGATACTTTAAAAGCCCTCTCTAAGGTTCTTTTTGAGGGTGTGGTTGTTGATAGTTCTAATCGTGTTTTAAATGATTTTAACGGTTCTCTCTCTACAACAGCTTTTGATAAACCAATCGATAAAACTACTTTAGATAATGATGGTTTTGGAGTTAAAATGATTTTTGATACACAAGATAGTAAATTGTTTAGAGGAAAGTCTACGGTAGAAAATGGTTATTTTAAGTTTGATTTTATTGTACCTAAAGATATTAAAATTGCTTACGGAAAGGGCAAATTAAGTTTTTATGCAGAAAATGGGGAGTTAGACAAGGCGGGTTATAATTTTGATGTGGTAGTTGGGGGTATCAATACAAATGCACCAGAAGATACTGTTGGGCCAGAAATAAAACTCTTTATGAATGATGAATCCTTTATTGAGGGGGGTAATACCAATGTATCTCCAAATTTAATAGCAGTTTTATCAGATCCGAGTGGTATTAATACGTCATTAACCGCTGTAGATCATGATATTATTGGTATTTTAGATGGAGATAATACGAATCCTATCATATTAAACGACTTTTATCAAACAGAATTGAACGATTTTACAAACGGCAAAGTAACTTACCGATTACGAGATTTAGCAGTGGGGCCGCATACATTAAAACTTAAGGCTTGGGATACTTATAATAATTCCTCTGAAGCTACGTTAAACTTTGTAGTTGTGAGTGATGCAATTCTAAATTTAGAAAATGTTTTAAATTATCCAAATCCGTTTATTAATTACACTGAATTTTGGTTTAATCACAACAAGCCTAATGAAAACCTAGAAGTACAAGTTCAAGTTTTTACGATTTCTGGTAAGTTAGTAAAAACAATAAATCAAAATGTGATAACAACCGGTAACTTAGCTAGAAATGTTACTTGGAACGGTTTAGACGATTTTGGAAATAAGATAGGAAAAGGGGTTTATGTATATAAATTAAGAGTAAAATCAAGTAATCTTGCAGCAGAGAAGTATGAGAAATTAGTAATACTTCAATAAAAGTTAGATATTTGCCAAATAAAAATAAGAATAATACAAGATGAAAAAATTAGGAATCTATTTTTTACTATGTGCTTTTGTAAGTGTAAAAGTATCGGCACAAACAAATACTGAGGTTACAGGGGGAATTACAACTGCGACACCATTTTTACTAATTGCACCGGATGCAAGAGCAGGGGGTATGGGAGATATGGGAGTTGCGACATCTGCAGATGCTTTTTCTCTTTTTCATAATGCAGCAAAAATGACCTTTAGCAATAGGCAGATTAAAACAGGAATAACATATTCTCCTTGGTTACGTAATTTAACGGATGATATTTTTATAGGAAGTGCTTCTTATATGAATCGTTTTAGTGAAAATGCGGCCTGGGGTGCAGATTTTAAATATTTTTCTTTGGGTCAAATAGAATTAACTACAAGTGATGGGACTTTTAATGGAGCTATTAATCCGAATGAACTTTCTGTAACGGGTTCATATGCTTTAAAATTAAGTGAAACTTTTTCTATGGGAGTTGGGTTAAAATATATTCGTTCTAATCTAGCTTTTACAGGAACGCAAGCAAGCTCTTTGCAGCCGATCAACTCTTTTGCTGTTGATATTTCTGGTTATTATCAATCTTTGGAGGAAAACTATGGAGATTTTAATGGACGTTATCGATTAGGTTTTAACATTGCAAATGTTGGTCCAAAGGTTTCATACTCGCCAGGCGAAGAGGACTTTATTCCAACCAATTTAAAAATTGGTGGTGGTTTTGATTTTATTTTAGATGATTACAATACAATTTCTACAAATGTTGAGTTTACTAAATTATTAGTGCCAACACCACAGCTGGATGGATCTGAGCAAGACCAGGGTTGGGTAGAAGGTATTTTTAGTTCTTTTGGAGATGCTCCTGGTGGATTTAGCGAAGAATTGAAAGAATTTACATATGCTTTTGGAGCAGAGTATTTATACAATAATGCTTTTGCTTTAAGGGGAGGTTATTTTCATGAAAGTCAAGACAAAGGAAATAGACAGTACTTTACTATTGGTGGTGGGTTTAAAACCAATGCAATGAACATCGATTTATCTTACTTAGTAAATTCCTCTGATGTGAACAATCCTTTAGAAAACTCTTTACGTTTCTCTTTATCATTTGATCTAGGAGAAGTTTTTGACGATTATTAAAATTCAATAATTTTTAGTAGTTTTAACACATACATTTAAAAGCAGTCAAATTAGGCTGCTTTTTTTGACCGATAGATTTATGAGAAAAATTGAGATTTCAACTTCAGCGATTATTTATAAAGATATTTCAGAGCTTTCTGCGGAAGACAATATGTTAATGAATAAAGCTATTGAAGCAAGGGAAAAGGCATATGCTCCATATTCGAAGTTTAATGTGGGTGCTGCTTTATTATTAGATAATGGGGAAATTGTTTTGGGAAATAATCAAGAAAGTGCAGCCTATCCTTCCGGTATGTGCGCAGAAAGAGTTGCAATTTGGAAAGCGGGATCCATGTATCCTGAAATGATAATAAAAAAGTTGGCTATCTCAGCAAGTTCTTTAACGGCTAAAGTAGACAAACCTGTTGGGCCTTGTGGTGCTTGTAGACAAACATTATCTGAATATGAGATAAACCAGAAAGCACCATTCCCTATTATATTTATGGGCGAAGTTGGTCAGGTTGTAAAAACAGAGTCATTACTTTCTCTTTTGCCTTTTTCTTTTGATAGTTCTTATCTCTAACATTTTTTTTAGGCATGATGTCTAGAAAGAAATCTGTGGTTGTCTCAGTTTAAAAATCGTAAAATGAAATCGGATATTTCATCAACAGAAGATATTAAATTGAGTATTACGAGGTTTTACGAAATGTTATTGGCAGATCTAAAAAATGATTCCTTTCTTCTAGGAAATCGTTTCACAAAATGATTTATAGGAGCATGCAGAAACTATCACAGATTTTTGTAAGGATATTATTTTGATACAAAATATCATGCTCATAATGTGGAGAAAAAACATGTCGCTAATTTCGTTTTTGTTCAATTTAATAAAGAATGTTTTAGCGCTTGGATGTTGTATTTTTTTTGAAATTATTTAAACTTTTTTGAATATCGCCAGCGCTTCAATTATGAAAAGTGAGTAAGCTCTATTACAATGATATGCTATTAAATCTAAATGTTTGGCAAATAAAACACCTAACTCTTTTATGTATTGTAACCTTATGAAAGTTTGTTTGAATATCATTTTTTTAGAATAGTTACTCAACTTATCTTTTGAGTAATTTGTATTTTAATTTTTTTAAAGTTTATTGTAAAAAAAAAGTAACTTTTTTGAACTTATGATTTCATCAAAAATAACAGGAACAGGAGCTTTTATACCTTCTGTAATAAAAAAAAATAAGGATTTTCTCAATAAAGAATTCTTAAATGAAAATGGAACTCCTTTTAGTTCTGAAACTGATGAAATTATTGAAAAATTCAAAGCAATAACAGGCATTGAAGAAAGACGGTATGCAAAACCAGAATTAAATACTTCAGATTTGGCTTTTTTTGCAGCCGAAAATGCAATAAAAGATGCGAATATTAATAAAGAAGACCTTGATTATATAATCGTAGCTCACAATTTTGGAGATGTCAACAACGGTTCTAATCAAACAGACTTATTGCCAAGTTTGGCAACAAGAGTAAAACATAAGTTGGGTTTAGAAAATCCTAATTGTGTTGCTTATGATATTCTATTCGGTTGTCCTGGTTGGGTCGAAGCTATCATTCAAGCACATGCCTTTATGAAAGCAGGTATGGCAAGTAAATGCTTGGTAATTGGTGCGGAAACATTATCGAGAGTGGTAGATGAAAATGACAGAGACTCTATGATTTTTAGTGATGGAGCGGGAGCTTGTATTTTAGAAGCAACGGAAGAAGAGGGTATAGGTATTTTAAGTCATGCAAGCCAAACATATGCGCAGGAGGAAGCCTTCTTTCTTTACAATGGAAAATCTTACAATACCTCGAAAGAGAACGATACCCGTTACATTAAAATGCTGGGACGAAAAATTTATGAGTTTGCATTGGTAAATGTTCCCTTGGCGATGAAAATTGCTTTAGATAAAAGTGGTGTTTCTATAGATGATGTTAAAAAAGTATTTATACATCAGGCAAATGAAAAAATGGATGAGGGAATCATTAAACGTTTCTTTAGATTATTCAAAAAGAAAGTTCCGGAAGGAGTTATGCCAATGAATATTCATAAATTAGGAAATAGTTCTGTAGCAACTGTACCCACTTTATTAGATTTAGTTTTAAAAGGACAAATTGAAAATCAAAAAGTGAACAAAGGGGATGTCGTAATTTTTACTTCTGTAGGTGCAGGGATGAGCTTAAACGCGATAGTGTATAGATTTTAATGCAAAGGATAATTTTCTTTTTCGAACTCTTGTCATAAATATTTTAAAACTTTATATCTACGAATGCTAATTCGTGATAAAAAAGATGAATTTCATTGTTAAAATTTAATATGAAATGGTATTTTTGCGCATGCAACAAAACCATGTACTTATTTTAGATTTCGGATCGCAATACACACAGCTAATTGCGAGAAGAGTAAGAGAATTAAACATCTATTGTGAAATTCATCCTTATAATCATCCACCAAAAAATCAGAGTGAATTCAAAGCGATTATCTTATCAGGTAGTCCCAATTCTGTAAGAGGTGAGAATGTTTTACATCCTGACTTGTCAGAAATCTTAGGGAAAAAACCAGTTTTAGCGGTTTGTTATGGAGCGCAATATTTGGCCCATTTTTCTGGAGGGAAAGTAGCTCCCTCGAATACAAGAGAGTATGGAAGAGCCAATTTATCTTTTGTAAAAAGTAATGAAATTTTCTTTGAAAATATTTCAGAAGGAAGTCAGGTTTGGATGAGCCATTCCGATACTATTAAAGAATTGCCAACGAATGGAGAATTATTGGCAAGTACAAAGGACGTAGAAAATGCGGCTTATAAAATTAAAGATCAAAATACTTTTGCAATTCAGTTTCATCCAGAGGTATATCACTCTACAGATGGAAAACAATTACTAGAAAACTTTTTAGTAAAAATTGCTGGTGTAACTCAAACTTGGACACCAGATTCTTTTGTTGAAAGTACAGTAGCAGCAATTAGAGAAAAAGTAGGAAACGATAAAGTAGTTCTCGGACTTTCTGGAGGCGTAGATTCTTCGGTAGCAGCAGTGTTGTTACATAAAGCAATCGGTCAAAACCTATATTGTATTTTTGTGAACAATGGTCTTTTGCGTAAAAATGAATTCGAAACTGTACTAAAGAGATACGAGGGAATGGGATTAAACGTGAAAGGTGTAGATGCATCGGCACGTTTTTTGGAGGCACTAGAAGGCGTAACAGATCCTGAAAAGAAAAGAAAGGCAATAGGAAACTCTTTTATTGAAGTTTTTGATGATGAAGCAAATAAAATAACAGATGTAACTTGGTTGGCACAAGGAACTATTTATCCTGATGTAATTGAGTCCGTTTCCGTAAATGGAGGGCCATCGGCAACAATTAAAAGTCATCATAATGTGGGAGGATTACCAGATTATATGAAATTAAAAATTGTGGAACCTTTAAAAATGATTTTTAAAGACGAAGTTAGAAGGGTAGGCGCTTCTATGGGGATTGATCCTGAGTTACTAGGACGTCATCCTTTTCCGGGTCCTGGTTTAGGGATTCGTATTTTAGGAGACATAACCGCTGAAAAAGTAAGAATTTTACAAGAGGTAGATGCTGTTTTTATCAACGGATTAAAAGAAGATGGCTTGTATGATAAAGTCTGGCAAGCAGGAGCAATGCTGTTGCCAGTAAATTCTGTTGGAGTAATGGGAGATGAAAGAACTTACGAAAAAGTAGTTGCTTTAAGAGCCGTAGAAAGTACCGATGGAATGACCGCAGATTGGGTGAATTTACCTTATGAATTTTTACAAAAAACATCTAATAAAATTATAAATCAAGTAAAAGGTGTAAATAGGGTTGTATACGATATCAGTTCAAAACCACCTGCAACAATCGAATGGGAATAAAATATATGAAACACGCTAAGTTTATTATTTTTCTGTGCGTTTTAACGTTTACTGTTTCCTGTGGTCAACAAAAAAAATACGTTGATTATAAGGTAAAAGAAGGTGAAACAATGAGGATGATAGCCAAAAAATTTGATTTGAAAACCTCGGATTTGTTGCGCTTAAATCCTGATTTTGGGAGAAAACCGGGTGTAAACTCAATTATTGTAATCCCGAATAGAGGACTAAAAATTTCAGGTGATGCGATTACCAAAGAAGTTTTAAAGGATAGCATTGAAAAGGAAGAATCAGTTAGATTAGAAAAAGAAGAACTTTTAGCAGCACTTAAAAAAGACTTTGTAGTGTATGAGATTAAAAAAGGAGATACTTTTTACAGTCTAACTCGTTTTTACAATGTTTCTCAAGAAGAAATGATTGCTTTAAATCCTATTTTATTAGAAGGTTTGAAAGTTGGCCAGATTATAAAGATAAAACCATTAGCGGAAGGAAATGCAACTGAAAATCATATTTATGAAGATGTGATTGAAGAAAATACCTCTATAAAATTAGCGTTATTGCTTCCTTTTAAAACAAATGAGAATGATACCATAAAGTCTAAAGACTTATTTGTAAAAAGTAGATTGGCAAACATTGTTACGGACTTTTATTTAGGAGCAGAAATAGCAATCGATTCTTTAAGAAAACAGGGAATACAAGTAGATGTAAATGTTTTTGATACGGAAGCTAAAGGCACAAAAATTAACAATATCTTATCGGAAAATGATTTAAATGAAAATGATATAATTATTGGTCCTTTGTATTCGGAGGAAGCAGAGCTTGTTGCTGATAGCGTAAACATACCAGTAGTGTTTCCTTTTTATTCGAAAAAACAACATCTGTTTTCATCAGAAGCCTTGATAAAAACTTCACCTGAGAAAAAAGTTTTTAGAGAAGAATTAACAACTTACATAAAAGATAATTTTACAAAAGGAAATCTAATCTTAGTAGGTGATGGCGAAGTATCATCAAATAGTTCTAATGCTATAATTAAGGAGTCATTAGAGTCGCATGATTCTATTAATGTTGTAAATGTTTTGAAGCCAGAAAATGGATATATTGAGAAAGAACGTTTCTTAAATATTTTAAAACCTATTGAAGATAATTGGGTAATTTTAACTTCGGATGATGACGTAGTAGTTGCAGACGCGATTAATAGTTTAATTAGTCTACCAGACTCTACACATGTTCGAGTTTTTGCTATTAATAAGGGAAGAGCTTTCGATAAAATAGCCAATTCAAAATTGGCCAGCATACAATTAACTTATGTAAGTGATGAATATGCTGATGAGATTTCTGCTTCGACCTATCTGTTTGATAGACAGTATTCTAAAAAGAATAATGCGTTACCCTCTTTTCATGCCACCAAAGGTTTTGATATTACTTATGATCTTTTGATGCGTTTAGCTTCTGGAAATTCATTAAAAGATACTTTTAACGAAGGTGCTTCTTACAGAATAGAAACCAAGTTCGATTATTCTAAAAATCCACTCGGTGTCTCGGAGAACAAAGGGTTATTTATTGTTCAATACAATAAAGATCTCAGTTTAACCAGGTTGAAATAGTTGTTTTTGTATCCAATCCTAGTTCGAAATTTATATTGATAACCATGTCGACTCAAACGAGACTGAGGTCATGCTCGAAAGAATTTTTTTTGCAATGATAATGCCATAGCTTACTTGTTTATAAATTGTAGCATTTTTGTAAAGACGTTTCTTTTAGATTTAATATCACTTTGGTCCTGTTGGTTAACAAAGTTTTTGTCAGAGTTCTTCGTGTTTGCAAATGATTCAAAGGTCAAGAACGATTTTCTTTTCTTAATTCTACTTCTTAATGAGATATTTTTATGAAATCATGAAAACTAAAAAATCCGCTGAAGAGCGGATTTTTTTATTTATTGGAAAAATGAAGAGAATTAAATTTTCTTCATTTGTTCTTTCATCATTTTCATTTGATCTTTTAACATTCCGTGTTTGTCTAGTTTTTTAGCTTCAGCCATTAAAATTGTGGCCTCACGTTTACGCCTTTTAGTCATGGAGATTCCTGCTAATTGTAATTTTGCCATGGCTAAATCATGATTCATTGCCAAACCTAATTTTACAGCTTTACGCAAGTACTTTTCAGCTTGTGTAATATTTGTCTGACTTAAAATGATTCCGTGTAAGTAGTTATAATAACCTTGTTGTTTTGTTATGAGAGCAGCTTCAGGATTTTTAATATATCCCAACCACTTTTTAGTTCCTTCAAAATTTTGTTTACGCAATTGTAAAAAAGCCATTAAAATGAACTCATTTTTAAAGTAAAGCAAAACAAAGATACCTGCTAGTAATAATATAGAAATACCATTCATTATTTCTCCCTCACTAAATTGGTAAACGGCCCAAGTCGTGATTAAACCAGCTAAAATTAATTTTATATTTTTATGAAACATATTGTTTATTCGTTGTTTTTAATGAGATGTAAAAGTACATTTTCTTCTGAAAATAATTCGCTTACTTTTTATAATATTTTCTATATTTTATCCAAGCAAAAGTTCCAAGAACGGTAACAAAACCAATCGAATAGAAAACAGATGTTGGTGTAATTGCTCTATCTCCACTTGCATAAGAATGCAATCCTGCTAAATAGAAGTTAACTCCAAAATAGGTCATCATAATAGAGAAATACCCAATTATAGACCATAAATTAAATGTATATCTACCACGTAAACCAGGTATTAAGCGCATGTGTAAAACAAAAGCGTAAATCATAATAGAAATTAAGGCCCAAGTTTCTTTTGGATCCCAACCCCAATAGCGTCCCCAACTTTCATTTGCCCACATTCCGCCTAGAAAGTTACCAATTGTTAACATGACCAAACCAACCGTAATTGCCATTTCATTAATAATGGTTATTTCTTTAATATTTAAATCTATTTTCTTCTTATTCTTTTCATTTGTTAAAACCATTAGAATTAAAGCAAAAATTCCAAGGATCATTCCTAAAGAAAGAGGCCCATAACTTGCCACTATAATAGAAGTGTGCACTAAAAGCCACCAAGAATTTAAAACAGGTTGTAAGTTTGCAATCTCTGGGTCTAACCAATTCTGATTTGCAAAAAACAAGGTTATCGCTACAATAAATGCAGCGGCTGTTATTGTTAATGCAGATTTTCGTCCTATAAGTAAACCAAATAACATGGTTGCCCAAGCAACAAAAATAATTGATTCATACGCGTTACTCCAAGGTGCATTTCCACTAATATACCAGCGAGAAATCAATCCTAAAGTATGAAAAATAAATAGTGCAATTACAATTGCAATAAGAGATTTTACCACATAATTAATCCATTTTTTAGAACTAAAAATTTGCCAAATCACAAAAATGATTAAAAATAAACTTACAAAACCATAATATTTTACGAGACTTTGAAAAGGTTGAATTTTATTATAAGAAATTTCTAAATCTATTTTCTTTTCTGATGGATAAACGTCAGCTCCATATTTTTTCTGAAACTTTTTAATTCCCTCTAAAATCTGATTAGCTTTCGAGTAATCTTGCGTCTTTTTTCCTTCTTGTAAAAACTGAATATAAACAGGTAAAGATTGACGAACAAAAACAGAATCTGTTGCTTTAAACCCTGCAGTTGAGGTTTCTGGTTGAGAAACCCATTTGTTATTTTCATCTCCTGGAATTGGATAAATTCGTAATATACCACCACCAATTGCACTATAAAGCAAACCCACGCGCCTATCAATTTTAATTAAATCTTTTTCAAATTTATTTTTAACATTTTTCTTCTGAGATTCGGCAACTTGTTTTTTTATTTTATAAGATCCGGTTGATGTAATAAAATCTGACAAACGAGCATATTTTGCTGCTTTAGGAATACCAATCGCTTCTCTAATTTTAGTGTTGCCTTTTTCTAAATAAATTACAGGAACTTCAAACCACAATCTTGGATTTTCTATAATTGATAATAAAACTTGACTTGGTTGCATGCCATTAAACATCTCGGTTTTACTTACTTTTCTAACCAGTTCTGAGGCAAAAGTATGTGCAGGTTTCATTCGACCGCCAGCATCTTGTACAACGAGTTTATTGAAACTTTCGGCGTGTTCAATGTCAACTAAATTTACTTTTAAAATAGAATCAATTTGTTGGTCTTTAACTTTGTTGGATGAATGCGAATCGTGCTGCGCAAAACTAAAGCTTGAAAGAAATAAAACAGCTATAATTGTCAGCTTCATTTTTTTCTTTCTAATTTTTTTCAAGCCATTTTTTAAATCATCAAAACGAGTGTTTTTAGCGAAAAGTATGCATATTAAACCAATGTATAGAAAAGAGTATCCTAAGTAAGTAATAAAAGTTCCTAAGAAATCATGGTTTACAGAAAGGTGTGTTTCTTCTAATTCGCCAGAAATATCGTAGCTAGATTGAAAGAATTTATATCCTTTGTGATCTAAAATATGGTTCATAAAAATTCTATAATCAAATTTTTCATTTTTATCTATAACAGTAACCTCACTTGCGTAGGCAGAGGCACTTTCTGATCCTGGATATTTTTCTAATTGAAAGTCATTTAATTTTATAGAAAAAGGAGTTTCTAAAATTTTAGCGCCATACCACATTCTAAAATTCAAATTACTAATCGATAGTTCTTTTACCCCATCAACATTAAATCTTCCTCCGGTGAGTTCCACACGTTTGGTCTCATTGTTTGTAGTTACATCAAATACAGTGACATCTCGTTTTTTTGGGTCTTTTGGTCCACTGACTGTTTTTATAAATCCTTTTTCAGCAGGTCGTGGAATTACAAATTGTAATCCAGAAACATTGTGAAGTGTTAAGTATTGAAAATTTTGAACAGAATCTTTTACAATGTTTCCTCTTTTTTGATCGGCCATTCTAAACCAATCACCTGTATCTTTAGAGCTCATTTTTAAGCTGCCTTCCTCTGTTGTAAAGTTAATAGAGGCATTACTGCTAGGTGCATCAAAACCTACTAAAATTCCATGGATATTTTGAATAGTTCCTTTTTTAATCCAATGTTCATGACGTGTTCCTTCTGAAGATTCTACAAAAAACAAATGCTCCACACCATTTTCATCTTCAATAAGTTTTTTTTCTGCCCAAGGGATGTAGTCGATTAATTTAAAATTAATTTTTTGAGTTTTAAAATTAGATTCAAATTCAACATTGTTTTCGCCCCAGGCAGACAATAATAAACTTTTTTCAATATTAGGTGTTCGCTGATTTTCGCCATCATCAACGGTAACATTTAAATACGTTGTTTCAGATAAAAATTCACTTGTAGTTTCCCCTTCGCTTATCAGCATAATACCTTCATAACCAATGTAACGGGTAACTCCCGCCCCAATCAGAATAAATAAAAATGATAAATGAAACATTAAAACAGCCCATTTTTCTTTTCTCAACAATTTGTATCTAAAAATATTACCGAAGAAATTAATAATAAAGAATGCCATAATTAACTCAAACCACCACGCGTTGTAAACTAATGCTTTAGATGTTTGTGTGCCAAAATCATTTTCTATAAATGTAGCCACTCCCATCGTGGTCGAAAAGACTATAAATAAGAATGCTGTTAATCGTGTGGAATAGAGTATATTAATGATTTTTTTCATCTCTTTTTGGTGAGTTTTAAAAGTGTCACAAATTTACGGATAAAAGAAATAAAATTCCATGTTCAAAAGTTCTTTTTTATTGTTAAGATTTGTTAAAAATTAGGCAGTTATGGATGTGTTTATAAAACTCATTCGCATTTATTTGTGTTTTTTTTAAAAATTGAGTGTATTAGATTAAAATACTATTTTTGAAGTTGAAGAGTTCTATTTATTGGAACTAAAACTTTTGCATTGTTGTAATTAGTTATAAATGATAAAAAGAGGGATAAAGAGAACTATTCTTTTATGCACCACTCAAAGTATAAGAAATTATTTCAAAAAGGGTAAGCACGTTTGCGACTTGAAATATGTTTTGTGCTATTTTGTATTCATTTAAAATTGTTTCGGTCTTTTTTTAACTAGTTGATTAAAATTAACTAGAGAAGCAAAACAAAATTATTCAGTGGTACTATCAATTAAAATCGTGAGTAAATCAATTGCAGCTTGAGAGATTTTTGTTCCAGGTCCAAAAATACCAACAGCACCTGCATCAAATAAGAATTGATAATCTTGTGCGGGAATTACACCGCCAACAATTACCATAATGTCTTCACGATTATATTTTTTAAGTGCTGCAATCACTTGGGGAACCAATGTTTTATGACCAGCGGCTAATGAAGATATTCCTAAAATATGAACATCATTTTCTACAGCTTGTTTTGCTGCCTCTGCGGGAGTTTGGAATAAAGGACCAATGTCTACATCAAAGCCTAAATCTGCATAACCGGTTGCAACTACTTTAGCACCTCTATCATGCCCATCTTGCCCTAATTTTGCAATCATAATTCTTGGGCGTCGTCCTTCTAAATCCGAAAATTCGTCAGCTAATTGCGTTGCTTTTTTAAAAAGGCTATCGTTTTTTATTTCTTTACTGTACACACCTGAAATTGTTTTGTGAACTGCTTTATGTCTTCCGTAAACCACTTCTAGAGCATTAGAAATTTCACCTAAAGTAGCTCTACTTCTTGCTGCCTTTACTGCCAAAAAAAGCAAGTTTTTATTCCCTGTTTTAGCAGCTTCTGTTATATCTGTTAGGGTTTTTTGAACGTCAGTATTATTTCTGTGTTCTTTTAAATCATGTAATCTTTTAATTTGAGATTTTCGAACAGCTTCATTATCAACGTCTAAAATATGTAACGGATCTTCCTCTTTTAATTGATATTTGTTTACACCTACAATTACATCTTTTCCACTATCAATTTTTGCTTGTTTTTTAGCAGCCGCTTCTTCTATGCGCATTTTGGGGATTCCTTTTTCAATAGCTTTTGTCATTCCCCCTAATTCTTCCACTTCTGTAATTAATTCCCAAGCTTTATTAGCTATCTCTTCCGTTAGTTTTTCTAAATAAAAACTTCCCGCCCAAGGATCAACAGTTTTAGTAATATGGGTTTCTTTTTGTAAATAGATTTGTGTATTTCTTGCAATTCTTGCAGAAAAATCTGTTGGCAACGCAATCGCTTCATCCAAAGCATTTGTGTGTAAACTTTGTGTTCCACCAAAAGCAGCAGCCATCGCTTCTATTGTTGTTCTTGCAACATTGTTAAAAGGATCTTGTTCTGTTAAAGACCAACCACTGGTTTGACAGTGTGTTCTTAAAGCTAGCGATTTTTGGTTTGTCGGATTGAATTTTTTTACAATTTTAGACCACAACATTCTTGCTGCTCGTAATTTGGCGATTTCTGTAAAATGATCCATGCCAATCGCCCAAAAGAAAGATAGCCTTGGAGCAAAAGCATCGATATCCATGCCAGCTTCAATTCCTTTTCTTAGATATTCTAAACCATCAGCAAGTGTGTAAGCCAATTCTATTTCTGCAGTTGCCCCTGCTTCTTGCATATGATATCCAGAAATTGAAATTGAATTATATTTAGGCATTTTATTACTCGTGTATTCAAAAATATCAGCAATAATTTTCATAGATGGAGAGGGCGGATAGATATAAGTATTTCTAACCATAAACTCTTTCAAAATATCGTTCTGGATAGTTCCTGAAAGTTGATCTAATGCAACACCTTGTTCTTCTGCAGCAACAATATAAAATGCTAAAATTGGCAAAACTGCACCGTTCATAGTCATTGAAACAGACATTTTATCTAATGGAATTTCGTTGAATAAAATCTTCATATCTTCCACTGAGTCAATAGCCACACCGGCTTTACCGACATCACCCTGAACTCTTTCGTGGTCTGAATCATAACCTCTGTGAGTTGCTAAGTCAAAAGCAACCGACAATCCTTTCTGACCAGCTTGTAAATTTCTTCTGTAGAAAGCGTTACTTTCCTCAGCGGTAGAAAATCCGGCGTATTGTCTGATTGTCCATGGTCTTCTTACGTACATTGTAGAATAGGGGCCACGTAAATTTGGCACAATTCCTGCAGCAAATCCTTCATGTTTAAAAGGGATTATTGCTTTCTGTTTTTTTGTATTTAGTTTTATATGTTGAACCTCTTTTCTACTCATTTTTGTCTGTTACTTCTAACTTCATTAAATGATATAATTCCCAACCAAGCGCTTTATATTTCTTAATTTTCTTTTTAGTTATATAATCGCTTATAAGCACAAAAATTAATGAAAATATACAGAGGAAAATTAGCGTTCCAATTATAAAGTCGACATTGTTATGAAAGAAAATATTGAATTTTTTTTCTATTATAGACAAAGTAATACTAACAAAAAAAATACACCCAATAAAGAATACAGGTATTTTCTTCTTCATTCTTTTGACTTCCTTTTTTAATTGGTTTTGTCTTTTTTGTTTTCTAAGAATTTCTGCAGTTTTATTCATTATACCTACATTTTACATCTTTTCAGAAATTAATCTTTCTTTTTCAAATGCTTCGGAAAGACGGTTTTTTGTTAATGGAGGAATTAATGTTTTTATATTACGTTGCTTTACAAAAGGATACAGCTCTAAATTATGTTGCATTCTGTCCTCTTTGTTTGGCTGTAAATTGGTTCCTAATAATATTATTTCTTTGTTGAGTATACCTTTCTCTTCTTTTTTAGAGTTTTCTTTTATTTTTTTCTGAATTGTACCTGTCTTTAATTTTTTTAAAAATCCACCACTTTTTTCTAATTGTTTAAAAAGAGTTAATGCGTTTTCTGCTAATTGTTGTGTTAGCGAATCGATGTAGTAGGAGCCATCAGCAATATTTTGACCTTCTTGCAAGTAACTTTCTTGTTGCAATATTAACAGTTGATTTCTAGCAATTCTCTCACCAAACTCGTTAGATTTATGATAAATAGCATCATAAGAAACATTAGAAATAGTATTTGCGCCACCTAAAATTGCACTCATACATTCAGAGGTTGTTCTTAATAAATTTACGTTGTAGTCATATAATGTTTTGTTTCTTAACGTTGGTTTTACAAAAATATGAGCTTTTAAGTTCTCAACATCATATGCGGTTAAAAGGGTCGTCCATAGAATTCTAAAAGCTCTTAATTTAGCAATTTCGAAAAAATAATTACTTCCAACAGAAAAAGAAAAATGAATGTTATCAGCAATACCCCTCCCAAATTTGTTTAAATATTCGTTGGCATGGGCCAATGAATAAGCAAGTTGTTGTGTTATTGTTGCTCCACAATTTTGATATAAATCACCTGAAACTGAAATACAATTTTGTGTGTTTTTCTGAATGTTATCTAATTGATTGAAATCATCTTTTAAATTAGAAAACCAATTTCCATTTTCGGCTAAATTTCCAATGATATCTGTCTGAAAATAAATGTTTTTTGATTGTATAAATTCTGAAATTTCAATTTGAAAAGGAGCGTTTAAGAAAGAAAAATTGAAATAAATATAAATCGATTCTAACTTAATATTCAGTAATAATTTTTCATAGTCAAAGACAGAATTTGCCTCAAATAGAATTGAAGTTGCCCCTCTTTTGAGAGCATCAATGGCTAATGAATTTGCTATTTTTTCATCATCTACAAAAATACTTTGACAAATATTAAAACCTTCATTTGGTGTTTTTATTTCATGAAATGTTCTGTCTTCTGAGGTATAAAAAGGCTTAACAACAACTCCCTCGTTAGTTTTCCAGAGCAGTAAATCATTGTAGTCTCCTCCTTTTAAGTCTACTTGAATTTTGTTTTTCCAAGCAGAAGTAGAGGTTTTTTGGAACTCATGAAATAGAGATTTACTCATTTATTATTTTATTGTGTCAAATTCGATTAAATAGATGTCTTCATTGTCTTTCTTCATTAAGTATTTTTCTCTTGCAAATCGCTCTAATTGCAATGAATCTTTTAAATTTTTTATGGTAGCCTTGTCCTCTTCTATTTTCTTTTTGTAAAAAGATATTGTATTTTCTAAGTCATTAATTTCATGGTCTAATTTTCTGTGGACGAGGTAAGAATTGTTATCAATAAAAGTCATCCATATTAAAAAAGGAATTAATATTAAAACAAAAACATTTGTTATAATTTTTATAAATCGATTTTTCCTTATTTTTTTTAGGTTCATAAATTTATAAGCGGTCGTTAATTACTGTTCGAACAACATCAATTGCAACTGTATTTCGCTTATTGTTAGGAATGATAATGTCTGCAAAATTCTTCGTTGGCTCAATAAATTGGAGGTGCATAGGTTTTAGAGTGTCTTGGTATCTGTTTAAAACTTCATCTATATCTCTCCCTCTTTCTGTAATATCTCTTCGAACTCTGCGTACTAAACGTTCATCAGTATCCGCGTGAACAAATATCTTAATGTCAAATAAATCTCTTAAAGCTTCGTTATTAAAAATTAAAATTCCTTCTACAATAACAACTTTTCTAGGGTGCGTTAATATCGTATCTGTTGTTCTGTTATGGGTTACAAATGAATATACGGGCTGTTCAATTGTTTTTCCTGATTTTAACTTCTTTAGATGTTTCACTAGTAAGTCAAAATCGATTGCTCTGGGATGATCAAAATTAATTTTTGTTCTTTCCTCATAAGATAAATTATCAGTCTGGTTGTAGTAGGAGTCTTGAGAAATTACACAAACCTCATTAGTAGGTAGTTGTTTAATAATTTGATTGACTACCGTCGTTTTTCCACTTCCTGTACCTCCAGCAATTCCTATAATGAGCATAAAGTTATAATTAAGGTGTAATTAGACCCCTAAAATAATAAAGATTTTACAATATTAATGCCTTTTTTTATTCTTATCTGGGAGCTTTTTTTTAATCATTCAGAATGAGATCACTAATTATAATGTAAAAAAAAGTCTCAAAACAGAAATGTTTTGAGACTTTTGATATTTTGAGCCAATGGAGGGACTCGAACCCACGACCTGCTGATTACAAATCAGCTGCTCTAGCCAGCTGAGCTACATCGGCTTTTATTTTGAGAGCGCAAATATATATTAGATAATAAATTAAACCTAATAAAATTTTATGTTTTTTAACGGGATTGAATAATTTACGAATTGATTTATTAGAATGGTTCATAGCTTGTGCATCTATCTTTTTCTAATAAACATAATCTTTCTCAAGTTTTTGGTATTGTTTTATTGTTTAATGTATTATTAGTATTCCAATCATTTGAGGAAGCAGTGAATTTTGTATTATTGGCAGTCTGTTTAATTCTGAGAAAGTAAAAAGAAAAAATATTATTAAGTATTAGAAATCACTTAAAGCTTTCTTATATATTTTTAAACATCGTTCTCTGGCAAATTTGTGTTCAACAATTGGTCTAGTATATGTTAGCTCTTGGAATTCTGGGACCCATTTACTTATGTATTCTAGGCTTTTATCAAATTTTTGAATTTGTGTAGTTGGATTAAAAATTCTAAAATAGGGAGCAGCATCTACACCTGAGCCAGCAACCCATTGCCAGTTTCCTATATTACTAGATTGTTCGTAGTCATGTAACTTTTCAGCAAAATATGCTTCCCCCCATCGCCAATCAATTAATAAATGTTTGCAAAGAAAACTGCCCGTTAACATTCTAACTCTGTTATGCATAAAGCCAGTTTGGTTTAGCTCTCTCATGCCTGCATCTACTAAAGGATAGCCAGTTTCTCCTTTGCACCAAGCATTAAATTCATTTTCATTGTTCCGCCAAATAATTCTATCGTATTTTGGTTTAAAGCTATCTTTAGTTGTACTCGGAAAATGCCATAAAATTTGCATAAAAAACTCTCGCCATATCAATTCTTTTAGGAATGTTATATTGTTGCTTTTTCCAGCTTTTTCAGCCATTCTTCTTACGCTTACAGTTCCGAAACGTAAATGTGCACCTAGTTTAGAAGTACTATCTTTAGCTGGAAAGTTCCTAGTTTCTTCATAATCATCAATAATTTCAGTTGAAATTTTGTGCGATTTAACATTTATAGGAGATTTTGTAAATCCAATTTCTTGTAATGTTAAAAAATGCTCTGATTTTTTCTTTATAAAGTGCTGTTGTATCTCTTCTGATGGGAAAGTATCAATACCTCTTAAATGAAAATTTTCTAACCATTTTTTAGAGTATGGTGTATAAACTTTATAGGGCGTTCCGTCTTTTTTTACGATTTCATTTCGTTCAAAAACTACTTGATCCTTAAATGTTTTTAAATGAATATTTTTCGTTTCTAAAAATCGATTGATTTCTAGATCTCTTTTTATGGAATATGGTTCGTAATCATGATTGGTAAAAACAATATCAATTTCATGTTTTTCAGATAAGGATTTAAAAATGTCAATCGGTTTTCCGTAATAGATATCAATTGTACTTTCTATTTTCTCTAATTGTTGATGTATGTTTTCAATTTCTTGATGAATAAAAGAAACACGCGCATCATCTTTAGGAAGCTTGTCTAAAATTTCTTTATCAAAAATAAAAATGGGCTGTACCTTTCTGCCTGATTTCAATGCATTAAATAATCCATTATTATCATTTAAACGTAGGTCTCTTCTAAACCAAAAAATGTTAATTTTATCTGTCATTATTTTAATTCGCCAAAAAGTTTAATTAATGTCGTTTGTCTGTATGCAAATATTTCTTCAAGCTTTGGTTTTACCAATATTGGGTGCGCTATCCGACCTAAAAGGCCCAATGGAATTTTGTAATCTATAATATCCTCCATTTCCACACCTCCGTCAATTTTATGAATAAAATGTTTGTGATGCCAAAGGGCATATGGTCCAAAGCGCTGTTCATCTACAAAATACTCATTTTTTTTTACGTGTGTGATTTCGGTTACCCATTTTGTTTTTATACCAAGAATCGGGGTAACAATATATTGAATTATTTGGCCAGCGTACATTGGTTTTTCATTTCCAGAAAGAATATCAAAACTCATATATTTGGGAGTAATTGTTTTTAAGTTCGCTGGATTTGAGAGAAACTCCCAAGCTTTCTCGACTGAAATTGGTAGTTTTTGTTTTCTATGAAATGTATAAATTTTCATATTAATTATGGATTAAAATGTAAAGATTTAAAGAGGTTGCAATACAAAGCCAAATGATATATGGCAGTAATAAAAATTTAAAATGTCTAATTTTTTGACTTAATTCAAAGAAGTAATAGGAAATTAGAGCAGTTAGTAGGATTATTGTAATAAGTCCAAATAATATTAAATGTTGGTTAAAAAAAATGTAGTTCCAACTTACGTTTAAAATGAATTGGATTGAAAATATTACAATTAATTTAGGACCATAGTCTGTTATAAAAAGACGTCCCAAATAAATTGAAAAGCAAATCATAATTATTGTCCATGCAATTCCAAAAACGAAACCTGGAGGCGACCAAGGAGCTTTGTTTAAATTGGTATACCATTCTGTTAATGGACCATTATTCATCAACCAACTTCCAATTGCTAGTCCTCCAAAATTGATGATTAAAAATAATAGTGTAAGTTTTAATTGTTTCATAGCTGTTTTTTTGTAGAAATTCAGTTCTCTAAAAATATTATTTAATATATCGGTTCTGATGACGAATTGCTGTTTGTAATATTTTTGTAGGAATTTTATAGTTTTTCAAATTCAGATATTTTTTTAAGCATTACACACTGTTTTAAGATTTTAGGTGTTTTGTTATTTTTGAACTTAAAGGACTTGTGATCGACAAATAGTAATCAATTAATTTTCCTTCTGGTGAAACTAGGTATTTTTGGAAGTTCCATTTTACAGAAGAATTTTTTTTGTTGTTTAACCTTTTTGAAGTTAACCAAGTGTATAAAGGGTGCTGGTTTACTTGTTTTACGTCTATTTTTTCTGTCATTAAAAATGAAACACCGTAATTTAATTGACAAAACTCGTTTATTTCCTCATTGTTTCCAGGTTCTTGCTTTCCAAATTGATTGCAAGGAACTCCGATAACAACTAAACTTTCTTTATAAGAATTATGTAATTTTTCTAAATATTTATATTGAGGCGTAAAACCACATTTGGAGGCTACATTGACAAAAAGAATATATTTCCCTTTAAAATCTGATAATTGAATAGGGGTATTTTGGAGACTTTTAATCTCGATATCGTAAATATTCATTGTGTTTTGGTTTAGTTATATTTTAAAACTTACAATTCCGCAGTCCAGTTCGAAAATTTGACCTGAAATAGAATTTGCTTTGTCGGAAATTAAAAAAGTGGCTAAATCAGCGACTTCTTTAGGATCTAAATATTTTTTTAAAGGGTGGCGTTCTGTTATATTCTCTATCATTCGATCATTACGCAAAAGTTTAGATCCTAAATCTGTATTAGTTACAGTGGGTGCAATTGCATTCACACGAATTAGCGGCGCTAATTCTGCTCCCAAGGATTTGGTTAGTCCTTCTACAGCAGATTTTGCCGCGGCAATACTTGCATGAAAGGGCATTCCGAGCTTTGCTGCAACAGTACTAAATAGTAAAATCGAAGGTTTATTACTTTTTTTTAATAAAGGTAAATAATGTTGAATTGCTTTTACAGCTCCAATACAGTTTATTTCAAAGTCATCTCGGAAATCATTTAATGTAAGACGGGAAATTGGTTTTAAATTGATACTTCCTGGGCAATAGATTAAACTATCTATTGTTTCAAAGTTGGGCAGATCGTCTATAAGTGCATCACAAGTTACATGAGTAAGGTTCGGGTTAGAAAGTAGAGGTTTTGTTCTACTAATATTAATCACTGAATTGTCCTCAACTAAAGATTCGATAATTGCATTTCCAATACCTTTACTACCACCAATAACTAAAACCTTATTCATTTTTTTAAGTTCTTCTTTTTTACAACTTGTCGATTTTTTATTTCAAAAGTATTTTCTAATTTAGTACCTCATTCAGCATAGTAATAAAGCTGTAGATCCCAAATTATGTCATTTGTTAACTTAATTGTAAGTTTTCTCTGTTAAAATAATTTTGTTTTAAATGTAATTTTTTATTTCAAATTATTTGTTAGGGACGTTAAAAAAAGTCAGAAAAAAGAAATATTTTAAGAAGTCAATGGTTTCCCTTTTAAACGTCTTTCTATTCTTTGTTTAATTACGGTCAATCGTTTCATGATGTCCATAATTTCTGCATCTTTATTCTCTTTGTAGACTTCATTTAAACTTAAAATTAAAGATTTTGCTTCTCTAGCTGCTAGAACGCGATCACTAGTAGTTGGGAATCTCATCTTTCTTGTTTCAAATTCTAAAGCTTTATCAATTAATTCCATATTGTTTTATTCTTGTATTTTGTTGTGGTCTAAATATATCAATTTTTATACCATTTCACCAATAAATAAATAGATTTTACTTATATCTTTATAATTTAACAATCAATCATATAATTAAAATTAAGAATTTATTTCGATTTTTTTGTTAAAAAAAATAAAAATGCAAAAATAAATAAATGATTTTAAGACGGTATTTTAGAAGAACTCTATATTTGCGTAAAACTATTAAATTTTAATTATGAATTTTAAGACATTAATCACAATAGTCGTATTAATGACATTTGTATTTGTTGGTTGTGATCAAAAGAAGGCATCAAATGAGGATAAATCTATAAAAACGGAGAGTAATATAGAAAATACCAAAGAAGAAATTCACCCTACACCTGATGGAATGGTTTGGGTTGCTTCAAAAACATTTTTAATGGGAGGTAAAAATGGTGATAAGTATGCAATGCCACGAGAAAAACCTTCGCATAAAGTAGTTGTTGATGGTTTTTTCATTGATGCTCATGAAGTTACAAATAAACAGTTTAAGAAATTTGTTGAAGAAACAAAATATGTCACAGTGGCAGAAAGACAAATAGATTGGGATGAGATTAAAAAAAATTTACCTCCTGGAACTGAAAAACCTGCAGATTTAAACTTAGAACCCGGAAGTTTAATTTTTAATAAACACGCTAAAGGTGTTGTCTCTATGCAAAATTATGGACAGTGGTGGACTTGGAAAATTGGGGCAAATTGGAAACAACCAGAAGGGCCAGGGAGCTCTATTGAAGGACAGGATAATTTTCCAGTTGTTCATGTAGCTCAGGAAGATGCGCTGGCATATTGTAAATGGGCTAATAGAAGACTACCAACTGAAGCAGAATGGGAGTCTGCTGCTCAAGGGAAATTTGAGGATAATATTTACTCTTGGGGGAATAAGTTTGAGGATTTAAATGCAAATGCAAACACGTGGCAAGGTAAATTTCCAATGGAAAACATTTCAGAAGATAGATTTGAATATATTTCACCGATCAAATCATACCCTTCAAATAATATTGGATTGTTCGATATGGCGGGAAATGTTTGGGAAATGACATCAGATTTATTCAATGTAAATTACTACCAGACATTAGATCCAATGGAGGTTCTTAAAAACCCAAAAGGAGCTTCAAAATCTTA
>ERZ1047472.639-NODE-639-length-30594-cov-7.035430_pt1 | contig 30594 bp, 21 predicted proteins | sample MGYA00383095_ERZ1047472 | MGnify/ENA primary metagenome ERZ1047472 (study PRJEB29581, sample SAMEA5548365) | metagenome | biome: marine; feature: coastal; material: water | depth 1 m | study: Short-term variability in the microbial, nano- and picoplankton dynamics... | reverse complement strand
AAGAAATGTTAGATACTGAATTTAACAATTCTAAAGATGACAAAACTTCGAAGGTAAAAGAGTTCATGAAATCTACCTGGAAAGGTTTCGAGCGTAAAGATCTCAATACGATGTTGGAAAGCACTAACACACGTTATCTTGAAGAAAATTTAAAAAATATTGCCAAAATCGTTTCTACCGTTCCTGAAGGGGCAAATTTTGTTAGGAAAGCAGAACGTATTTTACAAGGAAGAGCAAAAATGGCTTTTAAAACCAATACATTAGATTGGGGAATGGCAGAAAATCTTGCTTACGGATCTTTGTTAGAAGAAGGCTTTGATGTTCGTATTTCTGGACAGGATGTAGAAAGAGGAACATTTTCTCACAGGCATGCTATTTTACGTGATGAAGTTACAGAAGAAAGAATTAATCTACTCAATAAAAACCCAAAGAACAAGGGTCAAATGACGATCTATAATTCGTTATTGTCTGAATATGGGGTATTAGGTTTTGATTATGGATATGCCATGGGAAATCCGAATACATTAACTATTTGGGAGGCGCAATTTGGAGATTTCTCTAATGGAGCTCAAATTATTTTTGACCAATATATTTCTGCTGCAGAAGATAAATGGAAAGCTCAAAACGGAATTGTGGTCTTACTTCCACACGGATACGAAGGACAGGGTTCTGAGCACTCGTCGGCAAGAATAGAGCGTTATTTACAATTGTGTGCAGAAGATAATATGACCGTTGCAAACTGTACAACCCCTGCAAACTTTTATCATTTGTTGCGCAGACAAATGAAACGCGATTATAGAAAACCTTTGATCGTATTTACACCCAAAAGTTTATTGCGTCATCCAAAAGCAGTAAGTTCTATTGAAAATTTAGCAACAGGAGAATTTCAAGAGGTAATCGATGATATCCTAGATCCAAATAGAGTTAAAAAATTGGTTTTCTGTATGGGGAAATTCTATTATGATTTGTTAGCGGAAAGAGAAGCATTGGAAAGAGAGGATGTTGCTTTGGTTAGAATTGAACAATTGTTCCCTTTACACCAAGAAAAATTACAACAAATAATAGATCGATACCCAAATATTGAAGAATACATTTGGGCTCAAGAAGAACCCAAAAATATGGGCGCTTGGAGTTTTATGTTAGAACGTTTAGAATTGGTGAAATTAAATGTGCGTTCTCGTAAATATTATGCAGTACCTGCAGCGGGTTCGAGTACACGATTTAAAAAACGACACAAAGCTGTTATTGATAGTGTTTTTGACAATAAATAAGTTGCGTTAAGGATTGAAACGACATCCTTTTCTTTTGTAACTTTAGGCATCGCCGATAGATTCTAAAAGAAAAGATATAGTGGAAAGCCTGTTAAAACGCCCAAATAATAAATAATTAAAAGCTGAAATACCTTCAGCAAAAGTAAAATTAGAACTGATGATTTTAGAAATGAAAGTTCCTTCTCCGGGAGAATCGATTACAGAAGTAGAAATAGCAACTTGGTTGGTTGAAGATGGAGATTATGTAGAAAAAGACCAACCTATTGCAGAAGTAGATTCTGACAAAGCTACTTTAGAATTGCCGGCTGAAGAGAGTGGAATTATTACTTTAAAAGCAGAAGAAGGGGATGCTGTAGAAGTTGGAGCTGTTGTTTGTTTGATAGACACAAGTGTGGCGAGACAAGAGGGTGCTGCTCCAAAAATAGAAGTAAAAAAAGAAGAAAAGAAAATTGAAGTAAAAGAAACGCCAAAAACGGAAACCTATGCAACTGGAAGTGCTTCTCCTGCAGCTAAGAAAATTTTAGCAGAAAAAGGCATGGATACTGCAACAATTAAAGGTACCGGAAAAGACGGAAGAATCACCAAAGAGGATGCAGTAAAAGCAGTACCTTCTATGGGAACAATCCCAGCAAATGGCTCTAGAAGCTCAGAACGTAAAAAAATGTCTATGTTGCGCAGAAAAGTTGCCGAACGTTTGGTTGCTGTAAAAAGTGAAACGGCCATGTTGACTACTTTTAATGAAGTAAACATGCAGCCAATCTTTGATTTACGTTCGCAATTTAAAGAAGCTTTTAAAGCAAAACATGGGGTTGGTTTAGGATTCATGTCTTTCTTTACATTGGCTGTTGTACGAGCTTTAAAACTATATCCTGATGTGAATTCTATGATTGACGGAGACTTTCAAATAAAGAATGTTTTTCAAGATATTTCTATTGCCGTTTCTGGACCTAAAGGATTGATGGTTCCTGTAATTAGAAATGCCGAAAACTTATCTTTTAAAGGGGTTGAATCTGAAGTAAAACGTTTAGCTATAAGAGCTAGAGACGGACAAATAACCATTGATGAAATGACGGGTGGAACCTTTACCATTACAAATGGTGGGGTTTTTGGTTCTATGTTGTCTACGCCAATTTTAAACCCTCCTCAAAGTGGAATTTTAGGGATGCATAATATTGTAAACAGACCCATGGCTGTGAATGGCGAAGTTGTTATTCAACCAATCATGTATGTTGCCTTGTCTTACGATCACAGAATTATTGATGGACGAGAGTCTGTTGGTTTCCTAGTGGCTGTAAAAGAGGCATTAGAAAACCCTGTGGAATTGTTAATGGATAACAACCCAACAAAAGCATTAGAAATGTAGTCTACCTATTTTGACTTAATATATATTGAAATCCTGAGCTTTTAGCTTGGGATTTTTTTATGAAATAATATTTAATTATTTACCTTGCAATAAAAAGTAACAATGTCAAAAAACCCTGAACTAAAACTTGCACTAAATTTTATTGAAAAAACAGATAGAAATCTGTTTATTACAGGAAAAGCAGGTACAGGGAAAACTACTTTTTTACATCAAATTAAAAACAAATCTTTAAAAAGAATGGTGATTGTAGCACCTACTGGTGTAGCCGCCATCAATGCAAAAGGCGTAACGATTCATTCTTTTTTTCAAATGCCTTTTGGACCAATTTTACCCAATCAAATTGCAAATACCTCCAATCAACAACGGAAATTCTCGAAGACTAAAATTGATATTATAAAATCCTTAGATTTAGTAATTATTGACGAAATTAGTATGGTGCGTGCCGATTTATTGGATGGAATCGATCAAGTGCTTCGTCGTTACAAAAACCGAAACAAAGTATTTGGGGGTGCACAAATTTTAATGATTGGCGATTTGCAACAGTTAGCACCCGTTGTAAAACCCAATGAATGGGGTTTGCTAAAACAACATTACAATACCGTTTATTTTTTTAGTAGTAAAGCCTATCAAGAAGCCAATGTAGTTTCTATCGAATTGAAGCATATTTATCGTCAGAAAAATGAAAATTTTATTACTATTTTAAATGAAATTAGAAATGATGATTTATCAGAAAAATCTGCTGAAATTTTAAATAAACGCTACCATCCTACTTTTTCACCAAGTAAAGAAGAAGGCTATATCACCCTAACAACCCACAACAACAGAGCCAACTTAATAAATGATTCTGAATTAAATAAATTAAAAACGAAAAGCTGTTTTTTCAAAGCCGAGGTTTCTGGTAAGTTCAATGAAAACGCTTTTCCTAATGATGAAAAATTAGCACTAAAAATAGGAGCTCAAGTCATGTTTATCAAAAATGATTCCTCCCTAGAAAAAAGATATTATAATGGTAAAATAGGTGTCATCACAGATATTTCAAAAGAAACTGTAACCGTTCAGTGTGCCAATGAAATTGATGAAATTATTGCCGAAAAAGAACTATGGAATACTATAAATTATTCTATTAATGAGGAAACCAAAAAGTTAAAAGAAGATATTGTTGGTTCTTTTAAACAAATACCTTTGCGTTTGGCTTGGGCAATTACCATTCATAAAAGTCAGGGGTTAACCTTTGAAAAAGCCATAATAGATGCGGAAGCTTCTTTTGCACATGGCCAGACCTATGTGGCTTTAAGTAGGTGTACTTCTTTAGAAGGTTTGGTTTTAAAAACACCCATTTCTAGCAATGCCATTATCAATGATAAGACGGTAAGTACTTTTAATGAAACTGTGGAAGAAAATCATCCTGATGAAACAATTTTAAATGACTCTGAAAAAAAATTTCAACTGAATTTAATTTCTGAATTATTTGAGTATCAACCCTTTTTGTATCCAATATCTAGATTGATAGACATCTATTACAAGAACAAAACAAGTATTAAAGGAGATGTTATAGACCACCTTCAAACCATCAAAGATGACGGGGTTGTTGCTTTAATGAAAGTTTCCAACGGATTTAAAAACCAATTAAATGCTATTTCAGAAACTACTATTCTTCCAGAAAATAGCTCTCAAATTCAAGAACGCTTTCTAAAAGCCTTGGAATATTTTGTGACACAAACAAAAGGTAATATTCTAAAACCTTTAGATGCTATTTCATTTTCAACGGACAACAAAGCTGTAAAAAAAGATTTTACGAAGCAGTTTGATTCGCTTCAAGAAAAGCTATTAGAAAAACTTTTTTCACTTCAAAAAATGACGAATGGTTTTAACGTTCAAGAATATTTAAAAGTAAGAGCAAATGCAGTTTTACAAAAAACTGCTCCCACTAAAAAGAAAAAAATAGCGTCTAAACGAGATCCCATTTTAGCTCTAAAATTGCGTGAATTAAGAGATGGAATTGCCAAAAATTTAGGAATTGCACACTTTCAAATTTTTACCCAAGAAACCCTGTATGCCATGTGTGATCTTTTACCAAGATCAGAAAAAGAATTATTGAAAATTTCTGGTATGGGGAAAATTCGTACAAAGAAATACGGGGTAGAAATCTTGGAAATGATTGAAGAATACTGCAAAGAAAACCGTATAAATAAGCACAATGAACAAAAAAAAGAACATAAAAAACCCACCAAACAAATTTCTTTTGAACTATTCAAATCGGGACTTTCAATAAAAGAAATTGCAAAAGAAAGAAGTCTAACTGCAGGAACCGTAGAAAGTCATTTAGCAAGTTATATTCCGTCTGGTGATGTTGATATTCTTGAGTTAATAGCTCTAAAACGATATAAAAAAATCATCAAAGCAATAGAAGAAACTACCTTTAAAAACCTCACAGATCTCAAAGAAAAAGTTGACCACTCTTTTTCTTTTATGGAGTTGAGAATGGTGTTGCTTTCTATGGAGAATTAAAATTGTTTTTAAACAGTATTCAAAAACCCACAATGTCATTCCGAAATGAGCTTTTTTAAGCGATTGAGGAATCTATTTTATCCTCAGATTCCCCGTCGTTCATACTTCTCTATTAGGAATGGTATACATTGTATAATGTATTTTTAAAACATAAGAATACTCCTTCTATTTCAAATCCTTCAAAACCAATTGAACAGACTTAAAGCCATTCCACTCATTTTCATCCAAGGCGTAGACAATGTCAAAATCATTTTGTACAAACTCCATTTTATTGCCCAAGTTAAAACCAATAGCATTGTAAGTTTTTTTATTATCCCCTTGAAAAACATTCAGTTTTAAATGTGTTTTATCTGCACCCACTTGTTTTCCATACCCATTATCTCTGACACAAGAAGATGTAAAGGTAGGTTTCATATTCATGGGGCCAAAAGGAGCCATTTGCTGAATGATTCTAAAAAATCTAGGTGTAATTTCCGATAAATCGAGTTCTGCATCCACAGATATTTCTGGAGTTAATAATTTTTTGTCAATAGTTCTCTCTACAACTTCTTCGAACTTGTTTTTAAAATTAGTGTAATTTTCTGGAAGTAAAGTGAGTCCTGCAGCATATTTATGTCCGCCAAATTGTTCGATAAACTCCTCGCATTCATGAAGTGCATTATAGACATCAAAGCCTTTTACAGATCGAGCAGAAGCCGCTAGCTTATCGCCACTTTTTGTAAATACTAAAGTGGGTCTGTAGTATTTTTCAATCAATCTAGAGGCCACAATACCAATAACTCCTTTGTGCCAATCTTCTTGATACACAACCGAGGAAAAACACTGTTCTTCGGCATTGTCAATAATTTGAATAACGGCTTGATCAGTAATTTTTTTATCCAACTCCTTTCTATCTGCATTAAAAATTTCTATAGAAGCAGCAAATTCAATAGCAGCCTCAAAATCCATTTCTGTTAACAATTCAACAGCGAAGTTTCCATGTCTCATTCTTCCGGCAGCATTGATTCTTGGTGCAATTATAAAAACGACATCAGTTATGGTAAGTTCGGTCTTTTTCGTTTGATGAATAAGCGCTTTAATTCCGTTTCTTGGATGCTGATTAATTACTTGCAAGCCATGAAATGCGAGTACTCTATTTTCTCCAATCATCGGAACAATATCTGCAGCAATCGCAGTGGCAACTAAATCTAAATACGGAACAAAGTCTTCCATTGTTTGATTTCTAGAAACTCCTAAAGCCTGAATGAGCTTAAACCCTACTCCACAGCCACACAATTGATCAAAAGGATAGCTACAATCTTCTCTTTTGGCATTTAAAACTGCAACAGCTTTTGGGATCTCTGCCCCTGGTTTGTGATGATCACAAATAATAAAATCGATGTTTTTTTGGGTTGCATATGCTACTTTATCGATTGCTTTTATACCACAATCTAGGGCTATAATAAGAGAAAAATCATTGTCATTCGCAAAATCAATCCCCAGATAAGAAATACCATAACCTTCTGCATATCTGTCTGGAATATAGGTTGCAATATTTGGATAAATTGTTCTTAAATAAGAGGAAACTAAAGAAACAGCAGTCGTGCCATCCACATCATAATCTCCATAAATTAAAATATTTTCATTGTTAGCAATTGCAGTTTCAATTCTTGCCACTGCAACATCCATGTCTTTCATTAAAAAAGGGTCATGAATTTCGTCTAAACTTGGACGGAAATATTTTTTTGCGTCCTCAAATGTTTCAATATTTCTTTGACATAAAATTGCTGCAATTTTAGAACTTACCTGTAATTCTTTTGCTAATTTTTCTACTTTGTCTTTTTCTGGCTGAGGTTTTAAGCTCCATCTCATAGCTTTTATTTTTTGATGTTAAGGTACAATAATCTCGAGAAAATAGAAACTATTAAAAGATAAAGACCAAAAAAAAATTAACTCTAAAGACGCATTCCAGAGACTAAATAAAATCAAGATTCCAACAATATAGGGTACTATAAGAGGGGGTTTATTCATCAATATGTTAGAGTTCATGTAGGAAAATTTCTATCTCCACCTCAGCAAATTGTCGAAACATCTCCATAACACCACAGTATTTTGTGACTGATAAATTTACTGCTTTTTGAATTTTCTTAGGGTGTAAATCATGGTCTGTAAAATGATAATCAACTTTAACTTTCTGATAAAATCTAGGATGATCTTCTGTTAATTCTGCAGTCACATCTATCTTAAAATCGGCAACTTCAGCATGCATTTTTTTTAACAAAGAAACAACATCTAAACCTGAACAACCTGCTAAAGAAGATAACATTAATGCTTTGGGAGCAAAACCAACTGTGTCTCCATTATCATCAGAATTATTGAACATGGTGAATGTATGTTCGCTAGGATTGTCAGTTTCAAATTCATTATTTTTTTTCCAAGTAGTTGTTACAACGTTTGTAGTCATATTTAATGTATTTTTAATTGTGTATTTAAAATTGAAAATAGTAATTTGTAAGCTCGTACAAAAATAAAAAAACAGATAGGAATTCATCCTTAAAACAAGAAAATCTCAAAAAAGACAGTTCTTTCTGTTTATTCTTACTAAAAAAAATATGGCACTCGTAACACCTTTATCAGCAGAACACGATTTAGAAACAAAAAAATTAGCTGAATTTTTTAATGAAACACTTGGGTTCTGCCCTAATTCTGTTTTAACCATGCAGCGAAGACCAGCAATATCTAAGGCTTTTATCAATTTAAATAAAGCGGTGATGGAAAATAACGGTCGAGTAACCTCTGCTTTAAAAAGAATGATTGCTTGGGTTTCTAGCAACGCTACTGGGTGTCGTTATTGCCAGGCACACGCAATCAGAGCTGCAGAACGATACGGAGCAGAACAAGAACAATTAGATTATATTTGGGACTATAAAACACATGCTGCCTTTTCTGACGCAGAAAGAGCTGCATTGGATTTTTCTTTAGCGGCTTCAATAATACCAAATGCAGTTGATCAAAACATCAAAAAAGAACTTTATAAATATTGGGATGAAGGCGAAATCGTAGAAATGTTAGGGGTAATTTCTCTTTTTGGTTATTTAAATCGTTGGAATGACTCTATGGGAACTACACTAGAAGAAGATGCGATAGAAAGTGGAAAAAAGTATTTGGGAACACATGGTTTTGAAATCGGAAAACACCAAAAATAATTTAGTTGTATCCATTCTGATTTATATTACTTCATACACAAATAAAGCCTGGTTAATTGAATGATCAATTGAAAATAGTAGGGCTCCACCAAATTATTTACATTGGTTAAAATGAAACACAACAGCTAGAATTATTAAAATAAAATTAGATTGTAAACTGAAAAGTCGATCTTCTAGTTCAAACCCATTTTAAAAGATATCATAGGAAACACTAATTTACAGAGTATCAAGAATATAAAAAAGGGATGCTTTTTTTTAGAATTGAAATGCACTATTAATAATTCTAATTGATATATTTTAAATATTATTAAAATTATAAGTATTCATTTTTTTAAATCAATAATTATTTGATAAATACGAGATTATTTAAATTTTGAACCTATAAAATTAAGTATAAATACTTAATTTTGTTTAAAAATACGTAGTTATGCAAACAATTATTGTTGTTGGAAATGGGATGGTTGGTTACAAGTTTTGCGAGAAATTTGCAGCGAAGTCTAAAAGTAAGGATTTTAAAATCATCGTTTTTGGAGAGGAGCCCAGACCTGCCTATGATAGAGTTCATTTAAGTGAGTTTTTTGAAAATCAAGATGCCAAAGCATTGGAAATGGCCCCTGTAGAATGGTATTTACAAAACGGAATTGATCTAATTGTTGATGAAAAAGTTTCTGAAATTCACAGAGCATCTAAAACAATAACGACTGCAAAAAATAGAACTTTAAATTACGATTATTTGGTCTTAGCTACAGGTTCTTCTGCTTTTGTCCCTCCTATAAAAGGAGTTGAAAAGGAAGGTGTTTTTGTCTATAGAACAATTGAAGATTTAGAGGGAATGCTAGGGTATGCAGCAAAATTAAAAGCAGAAAAACCGGATGCAAAAGCGGCCGTTTTAGGTGGCGGTCTTTTGGGGTTAGAAGCAGGGAAAGCAGTTATGGATATGGGCCTAGAGCCTCATATTGTAGAATTTGCCTCTAAATTAATGCCAAGACAATTAGATGCTAGAAGCAGTCAAGTACTACAATTAAAGTTAGAGTCATTGGGTTTAAACATACATTTAAGTAAAGCCACAAATCAGATTTTAGGAAATGGATCTATTGTTGGAATGGAATTTGGAGCAGAAGATGTATTAAATGTAGATATGTTAGTAATTTCTGCCGGAATTAGACCAAGAGACGAATTGGGAAAAACTGCTGGTTTAGAAATGGGAGTGCGTGGAGGAATTGTTGTAAACAATAAAATGCAAACTTCAGATGAAAATATTTTTGCAATTGGCGAAGTGGCGCTGTACAATCAAATGATATATGGTTTAGTTGCTCCTGGTTATGACATGGCTGAAATAGCTGTTAATCAGATCATGGGAAAAACAGAAAGTACAATGCCAAAAGACATAGATATGTCTACAAAATTAAAATTGATAGGTGTAGATGTTGCAAGTTTTGGAGAGCCTTTTATGCCAGATTCAAAAGGACATTCCATTATTTTTGAAAATAAAACACAACATTTATATAAGAGAATTAATGTTAGCCATGATGGAAAAAAACTGTTAGGAGGGATTCTAGTTGGTGATGCTACTGATTATAATATGTTGCATCAAGTGTATTTAAATGGAATGACAATTCCTGAAGATCCATCGCAATTAATTTTACCAGTAAATGAAGGTGATGCTTCCTTTGGAAGTGTTTTAGACCTGCCAGATACAGCTCAAGTTTGTTCTTGTGAAAGCATCAGTAAAGGTGACATATGTTGTTCAATTACTGAAGAGGGTTGCCATAATTTAGGGGATGTAATTACAAAAACAAAGGCGACAACAGGATGTGGTGGTTGTAAACCCATGGTTTCAGATTTGGTAAATGAAACACTAAAATCGTTAGGAAAAGAAGTAAAAGAAACTATTTGCGAGCATTTTGATTACAACAGACAAGAGTTATATGATTTGATAAAAGTGGGTAAAGTTTCTGATTATCAGGAGGCTTTAAATGCGTTTGGAAAAGGTCATGGTTGCGAAATTTGCAAGCCTTTAGTTGCATCAATTTTTGCTACTGTAACCATGGAAACTCCAAATCGACAGCCAACAATTCAAGATACAAATGATCGGTTTTTGGCAAATATTCAAAGAAACGGAACGTATTCTGTAGTCCCAAGAGTTGCAGCCGGAGAAATTACTCCAGATCAACTAATTGTAATTGGTGAAGTTGCAAAAAAATACGATTTATATACTAAAATTACGGGAGGCCAACGAATAGATTTGTTTGGTGCACAAGTTCATGAATTACCACTGATCTGGAAAGAGCTAATTGCCGCCGGATTTGAAAGCGGTCATGCTTACGGGAAATCGCTAAGAACTGTAAAAAGTTGTGTGGGTTCTACTTGGTGTAGGTTTGGTATGCATGAAAGCGTCACTTTTGCTATTGAAATTGAAAATAGATACAGAGGTTTACGGTCTCCTCATAAATTAAAAGGAGGGGTTTCAGGTTGCATTAGAGAATGTGCAGAAGCTAGAGGTAAAGATTTTGGATTAATTGCTGTTGATGGTGGTTGGAATTTATACGTCTGCGGAAATGGAGGAGCAACACCAAAACATGCCGTTTTATTGGCAGAACAATTGGATGACGAAACAGTCGTAAAATACTTAGATCGTTTTTTAATGTTTTACATCAGAACTGCTGGCCCATTGGTTAGAACTGCCCCTTGGCTAGATAAATTAGAGGGAGGAATAAAGTATTTAAAACAAGTTGTTATTGAAGATTCTTTAGGAATTGCTGGAGAGTTGGAAACTGAAATGCAAGGGCTTGTAAATAAATACGAATGCGAATGGAAACAAGCCGTAGAAAATGAAGAAGTAATGAAGCGTTTTAAACATTTTGTAAATTCTGATGATACAGATGGTACCATTAAATTTGTAAAAATGAGAGCACAAAAAAAACCAAAAGCTTGGGTTTAAATCCTAAACAAACTAAAAAAACAAAGAATATGCAAGAGGTATTAGAGAGTTATAAAACAGTTTTAGAATCAGAAGTAAATGAATGGTTTAAGGTTGGCAAGATATCAGATTTCCCAGAAAACAGTGGTGCTTGTATAAAACATAACACCAAGCAAATTGCAGTATATAATTTTTCAAGAACAGGCAAGTGGTATGCCACTCAAAATTTATGTCCACATAAAATGGAAATGGTTTTGTCTTTGGGTATGATTGGTGATAAATCAGGAATTCCAAAAGTAGCTTGCCCAATGCATAAAAAGAATTTCTCTTTAGAAGATGGATCAAATTTAGCTGGTGAAGATTTAAAAATTGCAACCTATCCTGTAAAGATTAAAGACGGAAATGTGTATATTGGCTTTTTAAATTAAATAAATGAAGCCTACTAGATTTGAAACTGCAATTGCATTAATCGATAAAAAAAACGCTGAAGATGAGAATACTTATCAAGTTTCAGGATTAGCATATCCTAAAGAATTATTGTACTCTCAACGAATGACTAGAACGTTGTTACGATTTGAACCCAATGCATCAAAAGCGCTTCAAATTGCAGCACGTGCACAGCATATTTGTCGTTGGAAGATTCAAAGGGATGAATACCCAATGGATAGAGTTGGCTATTTAAAATGGCGTGAAACACTCAAAAAAATGCATGCAGATATTACAGGCGAAATTTTACAACAAGTTAATTTTGATGTACAGTTTACAAATAGAGTCCAGAAAATTATTCTTAAAAAATTAATTAAGAAAAATGAAGAATCCCAAGCTTTAGAAGACACTATTTGTTTGGTTTTTTTAGATTATTATTTTGATGAATTTGCAACGAAACATTCTGATGAAAAAGTAATTGACATTCTACAAAAAACTTGGGTAAAAATGTCTGCAAAAGGTCATGAAGCTGCTTTAAAAATTACTTTTTCTGAAAAAGGTTTGGCTTTGGTGAAACAAGCGATTTCCTAAACACAGGTGGATATATGACAAAAAACGGCAATTCATTAGACAAAAAAACTTTTGATAAATTAAGTCGTTTGTATATTATTGCTTTAAGCACAATTGCACTTTCTGTAATAATTAGTCAAATTTTAGTTCGCAATCATTTAGACACACAAAAAAGTGATTCTACAGTTATAAATATTGCCGGAAGACAAAGAATGCTGAGTCAGAAATTAACAAAAGAAATTGTTTCTCTCACTGTTTCTTTTGATGAAAGCAACAGAACTATTCTTAAAAAAAACATCAAAGAAACCCTTATTTTATGGAATTTATCACATAATTCTCTACAAAAAGGGAATGACAGCTTAGGACTTCCTAAAAAAAATAGCCGTAAAATAAAACAACAATTCACAGCAATTAATCCTGTTTTTGACACCATTCAGAAAGCCTCAAAATCTATTGTTAAAAAGTTAGAAATAAACCCTTTAACATCTATTAATGAGTTGTCTTCAGATATCAAAAAAATTACTAATAATGAGGGTGAATTTTTGTTCATTATGGACAAAATTGTGAATCAATATGATTTAGAAGCCGATGAAAAAGTAGTTTGGTTAAGAAAGTTAGAATTTTCTTTAATGGTGTTGACTTTGTTAATTCTTTTGGGTGAATTTGTATTCATTTTTTGGCCCACAGCCAAATCAGTTAAAGCAACATTATCAGATTTATTATCCGCAGAAAAGAAAGCAAAAAAAATGGCTTTTGATGCAGATGAATTAAGTCTTTCTAAAGAAAAATCAATCAAAGAATTGCGAGTATTAAGTCGCGCAATGGATGAAACTTTATTGTTCGCAAGAATTTCATCAGATGGGAATTTAATTCATATTGGAAATAAGTTTTCACGTTTGTTTAAAGTATCAAAATTGAATCAAGATGTCTTATTTTGGAATTTTTTAAGTAGCAATAAAAAAGAGCAATCTCTTATTGAAGATTTAATTAAGAAGTTCAAAAAAACAGGGTGGCAGGGAGAAGTAAAAACAACAATAAAGTACAATATTGCTATTTGGTTAGAAATGGCAATTATTCCATATAGACCAACAGAAGATAAATCTGAACTATTGATTATTGCCTCAGAAATTACAGAAAGAAAATTTGCACAACTAGAAGTAGAAATGCTGAATAAGGCTAGTTATGATGAAAAAATTAGTCAGCAGAAAATCATCTCAAGTAAGATTATTGAGAACCAAGAAAAAGAACAAAATAGAATTGCAAAAGATGTTCATGATGGAATTGGACAAATGCTCACAGGTTTAAAATACAATCTAGAAAGTATAAATATCAATGATATAGAGAAAACTGCTTCTAAAATTGAACACCTAAAAGCCTTAACTACAAATATTATAAAAGGCGTAAGAACGGCAACTTTTAACTTAACACCTCCAGAATTATCCGATCACGGAATTGTGCCTGCCATTTCAAAATTAACTTTAGAATTGGGGAAATTAACAGGTAAAAAAATTCAATTTTTTAACAAAACGGATTTCAATTCACGTTTGGATTCTTTGGTCGAAATTAACATCTATAGAATTACCCAAGAAGCTATTAATAATGCTATTAAATACGCAGATTCCTCACATATTTTAGTGTCTTTATCTCATAGCAAAAACATATTAAGTATGGTTATAGATGATGATGGGAAAGGTTTTGAACCATCAAAAGTAAAGAAAGTAAAAAATGGTGATGGAGGAATGGGAATGACTTTCATGAAAGAACGTATTAAATATATTGATGGTAGATTGTTCTTAAATTCTGAACTTGGAAAAGGAACTAGAGTCACTTTGAATATTCCCATTTAGAAAATACTTTATAAACGATCACTTCGAAGATTAAAGAAGTCTCATAAATAGATTTATGATGCGATTTCACCTAAAATCTAAATGAGAGCACTGACCTTAAATTGGTTAATTTTAACGAAGTAATATTGTTTTTCAATAAATACGTAGTTCTACTTAAATTTGTTATTTTTGTATGACAAATATTTTACAATTATGATGATTAATGTAGTTTTGGCTGATGATCACGTCCTAGTTAGAGATGGAATTAAGGCGCTTTTAGAAGATCAAACAGGGATTGCTGTAATAGATGAAGCCTCCAATGGTAAAGAAGCATTGGAAGTGATCTCTAAAAATAAACCTCACGTTTTAATTGTTGATATTCGAATGCCAGAAATGAATGGTATTGAGGTCGTTGCGGAAGTAACAAAGAATCATAAAGAGGTTAAAACATTAGTGCTTTCTATGCACGATTCAGAAGAATATGTTGTACAATCTATTCATGCAGGTGCTGATGGTTACTTACTAAAAGGTGCGAGTAAAAAAGAGTTTCTAAAAGCACTTAATAAAGTTGCAAATGGAGGTAAGTATTTTACTGGAGATGTGTCTAGTATCATTATGAATAATTTTGTAAACGGAAATACAACTAAAGTAGCTAAAACAGTAAAAGAACCTTTAGTACTTCCTTTTAAACTCACAAAAAGAGAAAAACAAATTTTGATTTTAGTTTTAGAGCTAAAAAACAATAAAGACATTGCTGATGAGCTCAAAATTAGCAAACGCACAGCTGAGGTACATCGTTTTAATTTAATGAAAAAGTTAGTCGCTAAAAACCTCCAAGAATTAACCAGTAAAGCTAAAGAATACCAACTAATTTAAATATTTTTATGTTTTACTTTTTCAAAACAGCCATTTTTTAACGTCAATTTTACCAAATTCTTAAAATGAATATTGCGTAGTTATTAATTTACTAATAATCAATATATACGTATTTTTTATACTTAAAATTAAGTATTTATACTTAGTTTTGTAATATAAATATATGTAATATGTCAACATTATCTCAAGGAAAATCAGCAACATTAAGCTTGCTTAATTTTAAAAATGTATCAACCCGTACATTTTGGATTTCATCAATATCTTTCTTTTTATGTTTCTTTTCGTGGTTTGGTATTATTCCATTTATGCCAGATGTTGTAAAAGATTTAGGATTGACTCCAGATCAAAAATGGAATTCTATCATTTTAGCAGTTTCAGGAACTGTTTTTGCGCGTTTGCTAATTGGTAAATTGTGTGATAAACACGGACCAAGATTGTGTTATACTTGGTTGTTAATGTTAGGAGCTATTCCAGTTATTCTTTGTGGATTCGTACAAACACCAGCTCAATTTTTATTATGTAGGTTATTTATTGGTTTTATTGGTGCTTCTTTTGTTATTACGCAAGTGCACACTTCTTTAATGTTTGCACCAAATGTTGTAGGTACTGCTAATGCAACTTCTGCAGGTTGGGGGAACCTCGGCGGCGGAGCAAATAGATTAGGAATGCCTTTAATTGCTGGTGTATTAGTTGCTTTTGGAGTAGCAGATGCAGAGGCTTGGAGGTATTCTATGGTAATTGCTGGTATTGTTTGTTTTTTAATGGGAATGGTATATTTCTTTTGTACAAAAGATACTCCAAAAGGAAACTTCAAAGATTTAAAAGCATCAGGAGAAATGATTGCTACTACAAAAGATCAGGTAGGGTTTTTAGAAGTTTTGAAAGATTATAGAGTTTGGATTTTATTTGTGGTGTATGCAGCAAGTTTCGGAATTGAATTAACGGTTTACGGAACAATGGATGATTATCTTCAAAATACATTTCAATTAAAAAGAGTAACAGCTGGTAATATTGTATTATCATTTGCGTTGATGAATATTTTTGCAAGAACTTTAGGAGGTTTCTTTGGTGATAAATTTGGAAAATTGAAAGGCTTAAGAGGTCGTGTTTTATTCTTGTCTTTTATATTGACAATACAAGGAATTATGCTGATTTCTTTCTCTAATGCACCTAATTTGTTTTTAGGAATTGCCTTATTAATAGCATTTAGTTTAAGTGTACAAATGGCAGAAGGCGCAACATTTTCTGTTGTTCCTTTTATCAATAAAAAAGCAATAGGTTCTGTTTCTGGTATTGTTGGAGCTGGAGGGAATGTTGGAGCATTTTTAGCAGCAATATTATTAAAATCGAAGTCTTCGGTAGCAGAAAAAGCGGCAATTATAGCCAACGAAGGGTTGGGGGAAGAAGTTGTAAAATCAGCCCAATCTCTTGCCTCATCTAATGCAGTTTCAAGTGGGTATTTATGGATTGGTTTTGTTATATTAATTACTGGAGCAGTAGCCTTAACGATAAAGTTTTCTGAAGAAGAAGAAAATGCAGATGCGCCTCGTAAGATCAATGAAATTTCCCCAAAACTCATTCCCATAAAAGTAAAAAAATAACAAATAGACAATCACTCAAATAAAAACTAAATAACAAAATTAATTATTTATGAAGTGATTTTTTATTGATATAAAAATTCAAAGTATGGTTTTTTAGGGTATTCAAAATAATAAAATCAAACTTTGGTTAGTAAAATTTTAATGCCGTATTTAGTATAAAATCTTGGTCTAAATGATGAAAAATGAAGTAAAAACAACCTGTTCCTATTGTGGTGTAGGTTGTGGAATTATCGTAAAAAAAGACAGCAACAACAAGGTTTTTGTTGAGGGAGATAAAGAGCATCCTGTAAATAAAGGAATGTTGTGTTCTAAAGGGATGAATTTGCACTATGTTGCCAATGATACTTCAGATAGAATTTTATATCCAGAAATGCGTTGGTCTCGTTCTCACCCTCGTGAACGCGTTTCTTGGGATACTGCATTAGACAGAGCTGCCAATGTTTTTAAATCAATCATAAAAAAACACGGACCCGATTCAGTGGCTTTTTATGTTTCAGGACAAAGTTTAACTGAAGAATACTACATTGCTAACAAGTTAACGAAAGGGTTTATAGGTACAAATAACATAGATACCAACTCACGTTTATGCATGAGTTCTGCTGTAGTTGGTTACAAGAAAACCTTTGGGGAAGATAGTGTACCTATTTCATATGCAGACATAGAATTAGCAGACACTTTTTTAATCACAGGTGCAAATCCTGCTTGGTGTCATCCTATTTTATTTAGAAGAATAGAAAAACAAAAAGAAGAAAATCCGAATGTAAAAATCATTGTAATTGATCCTCGAAAAACAGATTCAGCAAATTTTGCGGACTTGCATTTACAACTCATACCAGGAACTGATGTGGTTCTATATAACGCTATAGGAAGGCGTTTGTACAAGAGAGGCTTAATTGATGAGAAATTCATCAAAAGACATACCCAAGGTTTTGAAGATTATAAGAAAGTTATTCTAGGAACAAATCTTAAAAAGGCTTCAAAAATTACGGGTGTTTCACAAGACGATATTGAAAAAGCAGCAGAAATGATTGGGCTTTCAAAAGGCTTTATCAGTATGTGGGCAATGGGTTTAAATCAAAGTGTGGTAGGTACAGATAAAAATGTATCACTTTTAAATTTATCATTAATTACAGGTCAAGTGGGCAAACCTGGTTCAGGACCTTTTTCTTTAACAGGACAACCCAATGCAATGGGAGGTCGTGAAGTTGGTGGAATGGCAAATTTATTAGCAGTTCACAAAGATTTGATGAACGAAGAGCACAGAAGAGAAGTAGCGCAGTTTTGGGGGGTTGACAAAATATCTCCAAAACCAGGATTGACAGCTACAGAAATGTTTGATGCTTTAAAAAGTGGAAAACTAAAAGCAGTTTGGATTGCCTGTACAAATCCACTAGTGAGTTTGCCAAATTCGCATCTGGTAGAAAAAGCGATGGCAAATTCTAAGTTTGTTGTGGTTCAAGAAATTTCTCATAAATCAGATACTGTAAAATATGCAGATTTGGTTTTACCAGCTGCTGGTTGGTTAGAGAAAGAAGGAACTATGACCAATTCCGAACGTAGAATATCCTATTTACCAAAAGAGATTGAAGCGCCGGGAGAAGCAAGACCAGATGTAGAAATTTTCTGCGATTTTGCACAAAGAATGGGCTTTAGAGGATTCAATTATAACAGTGCAGAAGAAATTTATGATGAATATGCATCAATGACCAAAGGCACAAATATTGATGTTTCATTCCTAAATTATGATCGATTAAAAAACGAAGGAACTTTCCAATGGCCCGTTAACGAATATCGCCATTCTGGCACAGCTCGCCTTTTTGAAGATAAAAAATTCTATACACCATCTCAAAAAGCGATTTTTAATGTTCCATCAACCCTAGAAAATACTTCCGTAAAAACTAACAATGAATTTCCTTTGATTTTAACCACAGGTCGCATAAGAGATCAGTGGCACACAATGACAAAGACAGGGAAAGTGTCAAGATTAAAAACACACTATCCAAAACCTGTGTTAGAAATCAATCCCGTAGATGCGTATTTAAATGGTATTAAAGACGGAGATATTACCGAAATAAAAAGTGCAAACGGAATTGTTAGGGTGCGGGCAAAAATTACAGATGCCATTAAAGAAGGCGTAGTTTTCTTACCTATGCATTGGGGTAAAGTACTTAAAAGTAATTTAAATAGAGCCAATAATTTAACAAATACACACGTAGATCCAGTTTCTAAAGAACCAGACTTTAAGTTTACTTCAGTCTCGGTTTCTAAATATAAAAAACCAAAAGAAAAAATAATAATTGTAGGAGCAGGAGCAGCAGCATTCCGCTTTTTACAGAACTATAGAGATTACAATCAAGTAGATGAAATTCACGTTTTTTCAAAAGAATCGAACTTGTTTTACAATAGAGTTTTATTACCAGAATATATTACAGAAGAGCTTTCTTGGGAACAATTATTAAAAATTAAAAACACTGAATTAGGGAATCTTAAAATTCAAATTCACCCAAAAACGATTATCGATAAAATCGATAAAGAACAGAAGAAAGTAATAGATTCTAATGGTGAAACCCACAATTTTGATAGGTTAATTTTAGCTACAGGAAGCAGCGCTTTTATTCCAAGAGATGTGCAAATCAATTTACCTGGTCGTTTTACAATGCGTAATAAAAGTGATGCAGATGAATTTAAAAAATATCTAGACGATACTGGTTTGCCTCCAGAAGAGCAACACATAGTTATTGTTGGGGGTGGTTTGTTGGGACTAGAGTTGGCTGCAGCAATGAAGCACAAAAACGTAAAGATTACAATTGTGCAAAGAGCATCTAGATTAATGGAGCGTCAATTGGATAAAATTTCAAGCAAATTATTGGCTTTGGATGTTCAAGAAAGAGGTATTCAGATTTATTTTGACAACGAAGTAAGTACTGTTTTTGATGACGAAGATACTGGTGAATTAACTATCAATTTAAAGTCTGGAAAATACATCACAGCAAATGCAATTGTTTATGCAATTGGTACAAGACCAAATATTGAAATTGCAAAAAATAACGGAGTGATTTGTGGACGAGGAGTAAAAGTAAATCAACATTTACAATCTTCTCATCCAAATATTTTTGCCATTGGAGAAATTGCCGAATTTAACAATCAGCTATTCGGAATTACCTCTGCAGCAGAGGAACAAGCAGGTATTTTAGCAAATTTTATTGCTGGAGACATCAGCGAATCTTACAAAGGTTCTGTGTTGATGAATATTCTAAAATTTAACGATCTAAACCTTTGTAGTATTGGAGAAATTCAGGTCCCTGAGAATGATAACAGCTATGAGGAAATCATTTTTACAGATATTTCCAAACGTTATTATAAAAAATGTATTGTCAAAGACGATCTTTTAATTGGTGCCGTTTTAATGGGCGATAAAAATGAGTTTGCTGAATTCAAAACAATGATTGAAAGCAAAATCGAAATGTCTGATAAACGAGATACGTTGTTAAGGGGCGCATCAAATGATACGCCAATGTTAGGAGAATTGGTTTGTTCTTGCAGTCAAGTTGGTTCTGGAAATATTGAAGAAGCAATTGCTGGAGGATGCACCAATTTTACAGAATTGTGTAATAAAACAGGTGCAGGTTTAGGTTGTGGAAGTTGTAAGACTGAGGTAAGAGAAATTTTGAATAACGCAAAAGTAGGAGCATGAGTTATCAGTTAAATAGAGTTATTGTAAAAGGAGGAGTTTTATCTCCTGGAGAATTGAAATACATCTGTGAATCTTTAGAAAGTTTAGGCCTAGACACCATTTCTTTTGGCTCAAGACAAGATATCTTATTGCCAAAAAAAACAAAAAAAGAAGATTTATCTAAATTTGACAAACTAACCATTGTTGGTTCTGATGAAACGGGTATAGAAAATATTGTATCTTCTTACGTTTGTGCAGATATTTTTCCAAGCACTTCTTGGTTAACGGGAGATAGATACTTGTATTTGTTAGAGCAATTCAAATCCAAATCAACTTTAAAAATAAACCTTACAGACCCAAAACAACGTTTAGTACCTCTGTTTACAGGGCATATCAATTTTATTGCCTCAGCTCACGAAGATTACTGGTATTTATACATAAGACTTCCAGAATGGGAAAAAATAGAAATGTATCCTGCATTAATTTACAGCTGGGATTTAGATAAAATTGAAAAAGCCATAGAAAATATCCTTCAGGAAGAACCAGAAGATATCGAAACTATTTTCGAATTAGTAAGTGATGCTGTAGATACCAATAATAGAACAGTGGACAAACCATTAGAAGTTCCATTTTATCCTTTTCCTTATTTTGAAGGGATGAATAAAATTGGAATGGACAAATACTGGTTGGGCTTGTATTGGAGAAATAACAAATACGACATTTCATTTTTAAAGGAAATGTGTGAATTATGTTCGGAAAATAAGATTGGTAAAATATCGATTACACCCTGGAAATCTTTTGTGGTAAAAGGAATTCCAAGAGAATCTAAATTAGTTTGGGAAAAGTTTTTAGGGAAAAGAGGGATCAATGTACGTCACTCAATGTTAGAATTGAACTGGCATTTACCAGTGGCGAATGAGGATGCTTTAAACTTAAAGAAATACTTAGTTGCCAATTTCGATCAGAATGATATCAGTACTTATGGCTTGACTTTTGGAATTACAGATTACAGTAAAACCTCTTATTACTTTACTTCTCTAGTTGTTCAAAAAAACAAACAACCAGAAAAGATTGGAAACTTTCAAACAAGAGATACCTATAACTTGTTGTATGCAAAAGATTTCGACCCAAACTCTAGAGAATATATTATGCATGTACAAGATGTAGATAAAGTTGAACTACCTGGTTTGTTGATGGAATTAAGTCAGTTGTATTTTGATCAATTAGGAAGTGAAAAAGAAGAAAATGCTACTACAGAAGTTCAAAAAGAAACTAGAGAATTAGAGGTGTATCAATGTCAAGACTGTTTCACAGTTTATAATGAAGCTTATGGAGATATAACTCAGAATATCCCTCAGAATACTCGTTTTGAGAACCTTCCAAAAAACTATAAATGTTCCCTTTGCGAGGCACCAAAAACAAGTTTTAAAAAAGTGATGCTGCTAAAAAAAGTATAAAAAATGTCAACAATTCATCCATATACGAACCGTTCAAAAGATTTGAGAAATCAAATTGATGCTTGTAACCTGTGTGAAGGTGAAAACTGTTTAGTTCGCAAATATTCTGATGTTCTTTTAAACAATGATACTGATCAGAATACAGTTTTAAAATGCAAAAAAGGTCAACAGTTTATTATTGAAGGTGCACCTGTAAATGGATTGTTTTTTATCAAAAAAGGAACCGTAAAAGTTTTTAGAACTGGAATTAACGGACGAGAACAAATTGTACGTTTTGCTAAGGATTGTGAAATTATTGGTCATCGTGGTTTTGGAACTCAAGAATACTATTCTATTGGAGCAATAGCTTTACAAGACACAGAGTTGTATTATTTTTCGAAAGAATACTTACAAAAAATACTGTTAGAGAATCCAAGTATTACTTATGATATGATGTTGTTCTATGCAAACGAACTCAACAGAAGCGAAAACAAAGTAAAATCTATTTCTCAAATGACGGTTCGTGAGCGTGTAATTGATACCTTGTTATATATTTACAGAAAGTTTGGTAATTTGAGAGGATTTCTAAATCTGCCTTTAAGCAGAAAAGAATACGCAGATTATGCAGGAACTACTGAAGAACAAGTTATCCGAATTTTTTCAACTTTAAAAAAGGAAGGACTAATCACTGCAAAAGGGAAAAAAATAGGCATCAATAATGTGCAAAACTTAAAGAACGAAATTAGTGAACACAACTACTTTTTAGACACTTAAAATAGTTCCATACTCGTCATTCTACTGAAATAAAGAATCTAAACTAAATTTTTAAAAGACCTTTCAATATTAAAACTTGAAAGGTCTTTTTAAGTAGAAAAGTTCTCAAAACAACAACTACTTACAAAATATAAGTATGCTGTTTTTTCTGTAATTACTTCGTAATCAATTATATATTTAAAAATTATGGTTTATCATAGCTTTCAACATGGTTTAAAAAGAGGTTTGTATCTGTGTGATATCATTATTTAGAATACTATCTAGGTATATATTTGTCAAAAAATAAGTATTAATACGTAGATTAATAAAACTTACAAAAAAATGAAATCTCTATTTAAAAAATCAACTTACATTTTACCGGCAGCAATATTATTATTTGCTTGTGGTGGTAAAGAAACTAAAAAAGAAACAAAAACTGAAGCTGTAAAAACTTCAAAAACGAAACAATTAGACATTGAAAAACCTCAATTAAAATTTGGGTTTATTAAATTAACAGACATGGCTCCTTTGGCAATTGCCAAAGAAAAAGGATTTTTCGAAGATGAGGGATTATTTGTTTCTGTTGAAGCACAATCTAACTGGAAAAATGTATTAGACCGAGTTATTGATGGTCAATTAGATGGATCACACATGTTAGCAGGTCAACCAATTGCTGCAGGTGCAGGTTTTGGACGTCAAGCAAAATTAGTAACTCCTTTTTCTATGGATTTAAATGGAAATGGGATAACAGTTTCTAACGATGTTTGGTCTAAAATGAAACCAAATGTGCCAAAAGACGGGAGTGGAAAACCGGTTCATCCAATAAAAGCAGATGCTTTGAAACCTGTAATTACTGAGTATAAAAATGCTGGTAAAGCATTTAAAATGGGAATGGTTTTTCCTGTATCAACTCACAATTACGAAATTAGATATTGGCTAGCTGCAGCAGGAATTCACCCAGGAATGTATACCAAAGAAAACGTACAAGGACAAATTGATGCCGAAGTTTTATTATCTGTAACACCACCGCCACAGATGCCAGCAACATTGGAAGCAGGAACTATTTATGGTTATTGTGTTGGTGAACCTTGGAATCAGCAAGCGGTATTTAAAGGAATTGGTGTCCCTGTAGTAACAAACTATGATATCTGGAAAAACAACCCAGAGAAAGTTTTTGTTATGACACAGAAATTTATAGACGAAAATCCAAATACAGCGATAGCAGTAACCAAAGCTTTAATTAGAGCTGGTAAATGGTTAGACAAACCTGAAAATAGAAAAGAAGCTGTAAAAATCTTATCAATGTCACAATATGTTGGTGCGCCAGAAGCAGTTTTGGCAAATTCTATGACAGGAACTTTTGAGTTTGAAAAAGGAGACAAACGTGAAATGCCAGATTTCAATGTATTCTACAAGTACAATGCTACATTTCCTTTTTATTCTGATGGTATTTGGTTTTTAACTCAAATGAGAAGATGGGGTCAAATTCCAGATGCAAAACCAGCAGCATGGTATGCAAATACAATTAAAGATATATATAGACCAGATATTTGGAAAAAGGCTGCAACTCTTTTAGTGGAAGAAGGATATATTCCATCAACAGACATCCCAACTACAGACGGTTTTAAACCAGCAACTGCAGATTTTATTGATGGTACAAAATACGATGCAAAAGATCCTTTAGGATACATCAATAGTTTCAAAATAGGAAACAAGGATAAATAATAATACTGAAAGAAATGATGAAAGCAAGTATGACATTAGGAAAAGTTTCTAGTTTTTTACAAGTAGGGTTTTTTATGACTTTGAGAGATCTATTTACAGGCAAGCTAGAAAAAGAAGATCTTAAAAACTTCCTACGAAAGGGAATAGTTCCACTTATATCTATTGTTTTATTTATTGGTTTATGGCATTTGGGCGCAAAATCATTGTACAATATTGAGGCAGATTTTAAAATAGAAAAGGCACTAAAAGATCAAGGACCAGCTTCTGCTGAGGAACTAAAAGCTTGCATCGCTTCTGGCGAATCTAGTTGTCAACCAAATACATTGCCCTCTCCTACTCAGGTTTGGGAATCGTTTCAATCATTACTCGATGATCATAAAATTATTAGTGCAGATAAAGCTGCTTTTATAGAAAAGACAGCGGTTTTAAACGCCAAAAGAGTTGCTGAAGGTAAAAATGCAATTACCTACACAGGGAGACCCTCTTTTGTAGATCAAATATATAGAAGTTTACAAACAGTCTTTGCTGGTTTTTTATTGGCATTATTAATTGCTGTTCCTTTGGGGATTTTTATAGGATTGAGTGCAACATTAAAAAGTGCATTCAACTGGTTTATTCAAATTTTTAAACCCGTATCACCAGTTGTTTGGTATTTATTGGTTTTTATGATCGTAAAAACCATGTTGATAGATTCTAATGAAGACAGTTCATTTACGATCTCATTTATAAGTGTTGGCTTATGCTCTATGTGGGCAACATTGGTAAATACAGCAATGGGCGTTTCTTCTGTAGATAAAGATTATATAAACGTTGCAAAAGTCCTAAAATTAGGCACTTTACAAAAGATTTTCAAAGTAGTATTACCTTCTTCTTTACCATTAATTTTTACAGGATTAAAAATTACATTATCAGTGGCTTGGATGGTTTTAATTGCGATTGAACTTTTGGCACAAAGTCCTGGTCTTGGACTGTTTGTATGGGAGGAGTTCCAAAATGGAGCTAACGATTCTAACGCAAAAATTATTGTTGCCATGTTTATCATTGGTAGTATCGGTTTTTTATTAGATCGATTCATGTTAACGATTCAAAATTGGGTGTCTTTTGATAAAACAGATGCAATATAAATGTGTAATCGTATAAAGATTAAATTTTGAAATCATAGGATTCGAAGCAAAAACGAGTCAACAATTAAATATTAAAAATGGCATATTTAGAATTAAATAATATTTACAAAACCTATGGTCAAGGTGATGCTAAAACAGAGGTATTATCTAATATCAACTTGGAAATACAAGAGGGGGAATTTGTTGCTATTGTTGGTTTTACCGGAAGTGGGAAAACAACTTTAGTAAACCTTATAAATGGATTGTTAAAGCCTACAAGTGGTGACGTTTTATTCAAAGGAAAACCAGTGGTTGGCACAAGTCATGAACGTGGAGTTATCTTTCAAAATTACTCCCTACTGCCTTGGTTAACAGTAGAACAAAATGTCTTTATGGCTGTAAAAGAAGCATTTCCTAAGAAATCTAAAATGGCCTTAAAAACGATTGTTTCTGACTATGTAGAAATGGTGAGTTTAACACCAGCCATGCATAAAAGACCAAAAGAATTGTCTGGTGGAATGCGACAAAGAGTAGCTGTTGCAAGAGCTTTGGTAATGAAACCAGAGATGATAATTATGGACGAACCTTTAGGAGCATTAGATGCTTTAACTCGGGGGAATTTGCAAGATGAAATCTTAAATATTTGGGTAAAAGACAAAAGAACAGCCCTCTTAATTACCAATGATGTAGATGAAGGAATTTATATGGCAGATAGAATAATTCCACTACGCCCAGGTCCAAGAGCAACTTTAGGTCCAGAATTTAAAATTGATTTAGAACGTCCAAGAGATAAAACAGAAATGAACGACAACCCTAATTTCAAGAAAACAAGAAATGCTATTATTGAGTATTTAATGGATATTGGAAATGAGAGAAAATCTGAAGCTAAAGAAGAATTTGTATTACCAGATTTGAGTCCGAAAGATTTTGTTAATCAGTTTAAATATTGAATATTATGAGCACTATACTAGAAGAAAAAAATGCCAAAATTTATACTGGTAATAAACTATTTCCTTCGAATGAAGTTATGCTAGATTTAAAAAATCTAAAAAAAGTGTACCCTACTCCGAAAGGTGATTATATTGTTTTAGAAGATTTAAACCTTCAGATAAAAAAAGAAGAATTCGTTACTATAATTGGTCATTCCGGTTGCGGTAAAACAACAATGCTTTCAATGATCGCAGGGTTAAATCCGATTTCAGGAGGAAATATTTCTGTTTTAGGAAAAGATATACGTGGACCGGGACCAGATAGAGGTGTTATTTTTCAATCACCTAGTTTAATGCCTTGGATGACCTCATTGCAAAATGTATTATTGGGAGTAAATAATGTGTTTCCTGACGGAACAAAAGCACAGCGAAATGACATTGCAAAATACTATTTACAAAAAGTAGGTTTAGAAGATTCTTTTGATAAAAAAGCAAGCGACTTATCTCAAGGAATGCAACAAAGGGTTGGTATTGCAAGGGCATTTGCGATCAAACCAAAAGTACTTTTATTAGATGAGCCTTTTGGAATGTTAGATTCTTTAACGAGAGGAGAATTGCAAGATATATTGATTGAAATATGGAACAAAGAGAAAATTACTGCTGTCATGATTACACACGATGTTGATGAAGCTATTTTTTTAGCAGACAGAGTTGTAATGATGACAAGCGGACCCAAAGCAAAAATTGGAGATATTTTAGACATCAATTTTGAAAGACCAAGAACTAGAAAGTCAGTTTTAGAACACGATGATTATTATACTTATAGAAAGCACTTAATAGACTTTTTAGAGCACTAGATTTTTTACCAGATTAATCTGAAATTCATCATCATATAAAAGTAAAAATCAATTTATAAGATCGATTTTAAATAATTACAATTAAAAACCAAATACTATTAAATTAAAACAAAAAAAATGAAGAAACACTACGTAATTTTAGGACTCATGCTTTTATCCTTCCAATTTGTAAAAGCTCAATTTACATTAGATGGCGAGTTTAGACCAAGAACAGAATATCGTCATGGATTTGGTAGTTTAATTCCAGATGCTGCTGATGCTGGTTTTGGAATTTCTACCAGAGTAAGACTAAATACTGGTTATATGACTGACAATTATTCGGTATATGTTAGTTTACAAGACATCATGGTTTGGGGGGAGAATAGACAAATTTTACCTTACGATCAGAACAATTCTTTTGCGGTTTTTCAAGCTTGGGCTGAAATTAAATTAGGAGAAAATACATCAACAAAAATAGGACGTCAAGTTCTTTCTTACGATGACCAAAGAATTTTAGGAGGATTAGATTGGGCACAACAAGGACGGAATCATGATGCAGCTATGCTTAAATATAAAAAGAAGAATTTTATGTTAGATGTAGCTTTGGCCTTTAATCAAGATTATTCTCATCCAACAGGTTTTGTTTCTTCAGGAACAGCCTATAACACAAAAGGGTTTTTCTCATACAAAACCATGCAAATGTTGTACATGAAGAAAAAATGGGATAAATTTTCTAGTAGTTTATTGTTAATGAACAATGGATTTCAAGAATTTGATGCAGATAACAATGCCGATGGCGTGAGTAATTTACAAACCATAGGAACACATTTAAATTATAAAAACGGAAGCTTTGGCTTCGCTGCAAATGCCTTTTTACAATCAGGACAACGTCAAGGATCAGTAGATGTAAAAGGAGCTTATTTATTGGGGTTAGACTTTAGTTACAAGGCAACACCAAAAATTGGTTTAGGAGCGGGTCTAGAAAGTATTAGCGGTAATGATGGCGGAGCAGGAGAAACAGGAGCATTCTTTCCGTTATACGGAACAAATCATAAGTTTAATGGATTTATGGATTATTTTTATGTGGGTAACCATGCAAATTCTATTGGTCTAGTTGATTTTCATGTAAGCGCAAACTTTAAATTAAATAAATCTTCTAGTCTCATGCTAAAAGCATTAAATTTTAGAGGAGAACAAGCATTAGCAAGTGGTGAAAAATCATTAGGGACAGAAATAGATTTAGTATACAAAAAGAAATTTAAAGGGTATGCTCTGGTACTTGGATATTCTCAAATGTTTGCAAATGATGGAATGTATGAATTAAAAGGAATTACTGAATCCGCAGCTGCAGGGTCTCAAAATTGGGCCTGGGCAATGTTGGTAATAAAGCCTAAATTTTTAGGCGGTAAATAATGGATTTTTCTATTTTTTGAACAGAAAAAGGTGATTGTTTTTAATGATCACCTTTTTTATTTAATTCAATTTTATTCTTTGGTTTACAAAAAAAATTGAACCTCTAAAACAATTTATTTCTTTCCATCAAGAATAACAACAATCTCTCCTTTTGGTGGTTTGTTCGTATAATGTGCTAAAACCTCTGCGACAGTTCCTCTAATTGTTTCTTCAAACATTTTGGTAAGTTCTCTTGATACAGAAACCTGCCTATCGGCTCCAAAATAATCAATAAAGTGACCCAAAGTTTTCACTAGTTTGTGCGGAGATTCGTAAAAAATCATGGTTCTTTTTTCTTCCGCCAACAATAAAAAACGAGTTTGTCTTCCTTTTTTTACAGGTAAAAAACCTTCAAAAACAAACTTGTCATTTGGCAAACCAGAATTCACCAAGGCTGGAACAAAAGCTGTTGCTCCAGGCAAACAATCTACCTCTACATTACTTTCTACACAGGCTCTTGTAAGCAAAAAACCAGGATCTGAAATTGCCGGAGTTCCAGCATCTGAGATTAAAGCACAGGTTTCTCCATTTTTTATTCGATTGACAATTCCAACAACAGATTTGTGCTCATTATGCATGTGATGACTGTGCATTTGTGTATCAATCTCAAAATGTTTTAATAGTTTTCCACTTGTACGGGTATCTTCAGCCAAAATAAAATCGACTTCTTTTAGAATGCGAATCGCTCTAAGAGTGATGTCTTCTAGATTTCCTATTGGTGTGGGTACTAAATATAATTTACTCATAATTTCTTATATAGATTCGTAGGTTTCTACAGTAATATTTGTAATAACATCTCCTGTATGTTTTGTTGAAAGTGGTTCAAATAAGACAATATGTACTTCCTCTTTGGCAATTGGTTTGTGAGCTACACCCATGGGTACAATGTAAAATTCACCTTCATTTAAGGTAACGGTCTTGTCTCTAAATTCAATGTCTAGAGAACCTTTTACAACCATAAAAAGTTCGTCTTCTTGATCGTGAGTATGAAACACAAACTCCCCTTTTAATTTTGCCAACAAGACTTGTTGCCCGTTTAACTCGCCTACTTTTTTTGGTGACCAGTGGTCCGCAAATAAATTAAATTTCTCTTTAATATTGATAACACTCATGTCCACAAATTTACAAAGAATTGAACGGAATCTGCGTGACCGATTGCAGCAATTGTTTGAGCTCTTTTTTGTAAAAAAAAAGCGAGTGCGAAAAGCGGGGCATTTCTCTATAGAAATGAACGCCCAAAACAGTATTATTCAATTGAAAATGTTTAATTTTGTAGCTCATTAAAAGATAAAAAATGTATAGAAGTCATTCTTGTGGAGAGTTAAGAGCATCGCATATAAACACAAAAGTAACTTTGGCTGGTTGGGTTCAGGGATCTCGTGACAAAGGTTTTATGGTTTGGGTAGATTTACGAGATCGCTATGGAATTACGCAATTAATTTTTGATGAAGAGCGAACTCCGAAGGAAATGATTGAAAAAGCAAAATCTTTAGGAAGAGAATTTGTGATACAAATAACGGGGACCGTTATTGAGCGTGAGTCTAAAAATTCTAAAATATCAACTGGTAATATTGAAGTAGTAGTTTCTTCTTTAAAAATTTTAAATGACGCGTTAACACCCCCCTTTACAATTGAAGATAAAACGGATGGTGGTGAAGACATTAGAATGAAATATCGGTATTTAGACATTAGAAGAAATCCGGTAAAAGACAGCTTAATATTTCGACATAAAGTTTCTATGGAAGTTCGTAAATACTTGTCTGATCAGGAATTTATTGAAGTAGAAACACCGTATTTAATAAAATCTACACCCGAAGGCGCGCGAGACTTTGTAGTTCCTTCTAGAATGAATGAGGGACAATTTTACGCATTGCCTCAATCTCCACAAACCTTCAAACAACTCCTAATGGTTGGCGGAATGGATAAGTATTTTCAAATTGTAAAATGCTTTAGAGATGAAGATTTACGTGCAGATAGGCAACCAGAATTTACACAGATTGACTGTGAAATGGCATTTGTAGAACAAGAAGATATTTTAAGTGTTTTTGAGGGATTGACTCGACATTTACTCAAAGAAATGAATGGTGTTGAAGTCGCAGAGTTTCCAAGAATACGCTATGATGATGCCTTAAAATTATATG
>ERZ1047472.637-NODE-637-length-30623-cov-6.649437_pt1 | contig 30623 bp, 27 predicted proteins | sample MGYA00383095_ERZ1047472 | MGnify/ENA primary metagenome ERZ1047472 (study PRJEB29581, sample SAMEA5548365) | metagenome | biome: marine; feature: coastal; material: water | depth 1 m | study: Short-term variability in the microbial, nano- and picoplankton dynamics... | reverse complement strand
AAATCGTTACTGCTGCTCATATACTTAATTTTACTGGTTATAAATTTTATTCTGCGTTATCTAAAAAGTCTTTAACTCTTTCGGTTAACTTATCTAAAAAACTGCGGTTATCTCGATGCGATTCTACTGGAGGTGGAGCGATTTCATCTTCTAAAACAACTTCCTCTTCTTTAGGAATTTCGTCAACTCGTTTGTCTTGTCGCATTAAACTATCCATCACCAAGCCAACAGCTGTCGCATACATTGGACTTGTAATATCGCTATCACTATCGCCCGCCAAATGCTCGTTTGGATACCCGACTCGAGTGTCCATTCCAGTGATGTATTCTACTAATTGCTTTAAATGCTTTAATTGACTTCCGCCGCCTGTGAGCACAATTCCAGCAATCAGTTTTTTCTTTTGCTCTTCGTGTCCATAATTTTTAATTTCGACATACACTTGCTCAATAATTTCGACTACCCGAGCATGAATTATTTTAGACAGATTTTTAAGCGTAATTTCTTTAGGATCTCTTCCTCTCAAACCAGGGATGGATACAATCTCATTGTCCTTGTTTTCGCCTGGCCAGGCAGATCCAAATTTTATTTTTAATAATTCTGCTTGCTTTTCAATAATCGAGCAGCCTTCTTTAATATCTTCTGTGATGACGTTTCCTCCAAAAGGGATCACTGCAGTATGGCGAATAATTCCGTCTTTAAAAACGGCTAAATCCGTTGTTCCACCCCCAATATCAATTAAAGCCACCCCTGCTTCTTTTTCTTCCTGACTTAACACTGCATTGGCAGAAGCCAAAGGTTCCAAAGTGATTCCTTCTAAATCCAATCCGGCGGTTTGCACACAACGACCAATATTTCTAATAGAAGATACCTGCCCAACGACGACATGAAAATTAGCTTCCAATCGTTCGCCATACATCCCAATAGGTTCTTTAATTTCTGCCTGCCCATCTACTTTATAATCTTGTGGCAACACATGGATAATTTCTTCTCCAGGTAGCATTACAAGTTTATGCACTTGATTAATGAGACGTTCAATATCGTCTTCATTGATGACTAATTCTGAGTTTTCACGCGTGATGTAATCACTGTGTTGAAGACTGCGAATGTGTTGTCCTGCAATTCCCACAGTTACTTCTCCGATTTTTAGTCCTGAGTTGGCTTCGGACTCCGAAACAGCTTGTTGAATGGACTGAATAGTTTGAGTAATATTATTAACAACCCCTCTGTGGACACCAAGACTTTTTGATTTTCCAATGCCAAGTATTTCTAATTTATCATACTCGTTTTTACGACCAATCATGGCCACAATTTTGGTAGTACCAATATCTAATCCTACTGAAATTTTTTGAGCTTCCATACACTTATTTTTTTGTGCAAACAACTTGATTATCAAATTGTAAATTCACGCTTTTATAAACATCTAACACTTTATCTTTGTTTGCCTTTTGATAAAATGCTTTTAAATTTTTCATTTTTTGGTCTAAATTTTCAAGACTCCCCACTAATACTTCAAAATCTAATAATCTCATTTTTAGGATTATTTGATTGTTTTCATCTTGTTGAATTTCTGTGATATAGGTTTTTAAAAACGAATCTTTAAAAATCTTTAACGCCAATGTATAGACGCCATTTAAATCCTCCTTATCCACAACACCCGTAATCAACGGCACTCGCGCACTATGCTGAGGGGACAATGGCATCCACAACCCGTCTTCATCAATATAAAATGTGGCCTCCGCATGAACCCTTGCAATGGGTCGTTTTTGCTCTACTTTAGCCCTAACTTCTCCGTTTACAGTAAGATACACTTGAGCGGACTTAATCATGTCGTCTGACTCAAGTAAAAACTCCATCTCCTTCAAATCTAAATTATCTTTCGGTAAAATATACAGTTGTTCTTGATTTTGTATTAACAATTTATTAACCATTTCGGTCGTAATATAAACGTTGTCGTTTCCTGTAAATTGAACCGCTACTTTAGACACAGAACGCCCATTATTTTTAAAGGATGAAAAGGCATACAAAAACACCACTAGCCCTAGCAGAAACAACCCTTTTATGATATTCCAATTAATACGCATGACTTAATTTTTGTTTTAGTTCGGACGCTTCCACGCCTATATCACCTGCACCAAGCGTCATGAAAATAGGATAGCCTAAACTCTGAATTTCATGAACTATATCTGGTTTTGATATTACTTTTTTTACTGGACTCGTGATTTTTTCTAGCAACCAACTCGAGGACACCCCCGCAATTGGCTGCTCTCTTGCTGGGTAAATCTCTAATAAGAAAACGGCCTCAAACTGAGATAAACTTTCTGCAAACTCATCCACAAAATCTTTCGTTCTACTAAACAGGTGTGGCTGAAACACAACAGCTACTTTTTGAGTCGGATACATTTCACGTACCGCTTGGTATACCGCATTAATTTCGGTGGGGTGATGTGCATAATCATCTATAAACACAAAATCATTTGTTTTAATTTGATACGTAAAACGCCTTTTGACGCCTTGATACGACTCTAAAGCTGCTTTTAACACCGTTTCAGAACATCCAAATTCCAAGGCCATCGCCATCGCGACCAAAGCATTTGAGAGATTATGTTCTCCTGGTAAGTGAAAGCTTAGGTTTTTCATCAAACCAGATGGGGTTTGTATATCAAATTGATACGACCCATTTTCAATACGAATATTAAGAGCACTATAATCCGCGGGCTCATTCACAGCATAAGTGATCCCTTGTAAAGGCAATCCTTTTTTTATAAATAGTTTTCCAGATGGTTTAATTTTTTGAGTAAACTGCTTAAACGCATCCACTAAATCAGTCTCTGAACTATATACATCCAAATGATCTGCGTCCATGGATGTGATGCACGCAAAGTCGGGACTCAATGTTAAAAAGGAGCGATCAAACTCGTCTGCTTCCACCACCGATATTTCAATTCCATTTTGAATCAAATTAGAGTGATAGTTTTCAGAAATACCCCCAACAAAAGCGGTGACTTTTTCATCACATTCATACATCAAATGACCCAAAATACTACTCGTCGTTGTTTTGCCATGGGTCCCAGCAACTGCCAAACATTTTGTATGTTCTGTGATAAGACCTAAAACTGCAGAGCGTTTTAAAATTTGAAAATTAGCGGTCTTGAAATAGTGTAATATCGGGTTTGAGTCAGAAATAGCTGGCGTGTAGACAACCAATGTTTTCAATGGATCCATAAAGCGGGTGTTAATTTGATCAACAGCCGTTTCAAACTGAACATCAACTCCCAAATCAACCAGAGCGTCCGTAAGAGTCGTCTGCGTTTTATCATACCCACCAACCCCTTTATCAGCAGCAACAAAATACCGCGCAAGCGCACTCATACCAACACCTCCGATGCCGATAAAATAGACGTTATGGATTGTTTTTAAATTCATTTAACTAATAGCTTTTCGATTTCATCTACGATGGATTGAGTTGCTTTTTTTAAAGCTAGTTTTTTAATGTTTGTTGCCAATAATTCTTGATGTGATTCGGATGCTAAAAGTTCTGAAAACTGCTTTTCAAAACTTGATTCTAGATCCTTTTCACTTATTAGGATGGCCGCATTTTTTTCGGTAACAGCCAACGCATTTTTGGTTTGATGGTCCTCGGATACATTTGGAGACGGAATAAAAATTACCGGCTTTCCAACAACACAAAGTTCTGAAACTGAACTTGCGCCTGCTCTTGAAATCACAATATCGGCGGCTGCATACGCCAAATCCATTCGGTTTAAAAACGCATGAACTTGTACCTGTTCGCTCGAATTATAGAGATCATAATCTTTCTGATATAACGTCCCACATTGCCACACCAATTGAATTCCTAAATCTTTAAAAAAATCTAATTCTGATTCAATAAGCTGATTCATTCGGCGCGCCCCTAAACTTCCGCCTAATACCAAGAGTGTTTTTTTATTGGGCTCTAGTTTAAAAAACGAAATTGCTTCTGCTCTTTTTTGATCTAAATCCAGCAAATCTTGTCGCACGGGGTTTCCAGTCAGGGTTAATTTTTCTTTAGGAAAAAATCGTTCTAAGCCATCATAGGCAACACATACTTTATGTGCTTTTTTAGATAATAATTTATTGGTGATCCCTGGAAATGAATTTTGTTCTTGTATCAAAGTCGGCACCCCTTTCATGGCAGCCACTTGTAATAAAGGTCCACTGGCAAAACCACCAGTACCAATGACAACATCGGGCTTGAATGAATTAATAATACCCATTGATTTAAACAAACTCAGTAGTAATTTGACTGGGAACAATAAATTTTTGAGCGTTAACTTTCTTTGAAGTCCAGCAATCCATAAACCGATTATTGGATACCCAGCTTGAGGTACTTTTTGCATTTCCATTTTATCCTTGGCGCCTACAAATAAAAACTCAGATTTTGGGAACCGAGATTTTAATTCGTTTGCAATGGCAATCGCAGGGTATATATGCCCCCCTGTTCCTCCACCTGATAATATGATTTTATAGTGCTTCATTAAAGTGCTTCGCTTAATATTTCTAAAGGGTGTTTCTCATCATAATTTTGTGCTTTTTCTTCATCTCGCTTGGTACTTACACTCAACACAATACCAAGTGCCAAGCAAGTAACCCAAATAGAGGTCCCTCCGCTACTTATAAGCGGCAGTGTTTGTCCTGTAACTGGAAACAACTCAACTGCAACACTCATATTGACCAAGGCCTGAAATACGATGGGAATCCCAACGCCCACGGTTAATAATTTTCCAAAGACCGTATCTGAATTTTGCGCCACAATTACAATCCTAAACATTAACCATAAATAAAGGACTAGCAATGAAATCCCTCCAATCAACCCATATTCTTCAATAATAATAGCAAAAATAAAATCGGATGATGACTGGGGCAAAAAGTTTTTTTGAACACTTTTTCCAGGGCCTAGTCCTTGAATTCCGCCAGTTGCGATGGCAATTTTAGCTTTCTCAATTTGATAAGCTTCTTGAGTCGCATCTGTATCCATAAAACTCGAAATTCGACTTGTCCAAGTGTCCACTCGATTCGGCATCAAATCTGGAAACGCTTTGGCAGTTAATACAAAAAACATCAAAACGACAACGCCAGAACCGATGATAATTGCTAAATATTTTAATGGATAGCCTCCCAAAAATGTTAGTAAAATAACCATTGAAAATATGAGTGCAGCCGTAGAAAAATTAGCAGGAAGCACCAACGCTAACACCACAAACACTGGCAACCACAACGGAAGAATAGAATCTTTAAAGGAAACAATCTCGTCTTTTATTTTAGATAAATACCGTGCTACAAAAACCATTAACACCAGCGCAGCTAAGGTAGATGGCTGAAACGTAAATCCAACAATTGGAACTCGAATCCATCGACTGGCATTCGCACCTCCAATGGTTGAACCCTGAAGCATTGTAATTAACAACAAGACTAAAACCACCGGAATCATCACCATCGATAACCCTCTAAAATAACGATAGGGGATTTTATGTACTCCATAAATAATTGAGAACCCTAAGAATAAATGTACAAAGTGTTTGATGAAATAACTAAAAGTCGTGCTACCCCCTCCAATGTAAGCCAAATTACTGGCTGCACTGTACACGGGTAGGAATGAGAATATTGCTAGCAAGGCCGCAATAGCCCAAATAATTCGATCTCCTTTTATGTTATCAAAAACTGTCTTCATTATAACTGTCTTACAGCGGCTTTAAATTGTTGACCTCGATCTTCATAATTTTCAAATAAATCAAAACTTGCACAAGCAGGCGATAACAAAACAGCCTCCCCTGGCGTCGCAATTTTATAAGCAATCTTAACTGCTTCGCTCATAAACTGTGTTTCTATGATGGTATCTACCATATTTCCAAACGCATCAAATAAAGACTCGTTATCTTTTCCTAAGCAAATAATTGCTTTGACCTTTTCATTGATAAAAGGAAATAAAGAACTGTAATCATTTCCTTTATCAACCCCACCAACGATCCAAACCGTTGGGGCATTCATACTTTCTAAGGCATAATAAGTCGCATTCACATTCGTTGCCTTGGAGTCATTTACGTACTTTACTTTATTGATGGTAAGGACTTGTTCCAAGCGATGCTCTGCCCCTTGAAATCCCTCTAGACTTTCTCTTATGGTTGCTTTTCTGATTTTCAAAAGATGAGCAACTGTTGATGCCGCCATCGCGTTTTTGATGTTGTGCTTTCCTTCTAAAGCTAAGTTTGATGTTGACATAATTATATCTTTATTGTTAAATTCGATTAATATATTGTTTTGTTCTAAATACGTTCCATTTTTCACTTTTTTACGAAGTGAAAAAGGCACTAATGTTGATTGAATTGGATGGGTGTTTATATAAGACACGATAACCGCATCATCTGCGTCATATATCAAATAATCATCCGATGTTTGGTTCATTGCGATTCTAAATTTTGAAGCGATATAGTTTTCAAATTTATAATCATAGCGATCCAAATGATCGGGCGTAATATTGGTGATAATCGCTATATGTGGTCTGAATTTCTCAATACCGTCTAATTGAAAACTACTCAGTTCCAAAACGTAATTGGCATTGTTATTTAGAACTTGCTTCGCAAAGCTATCGCCAATATTTCCACCAATCGCGACATCCAACCCCGCTTGACTCAAAATATAATGAACCATCATTGTGGTCGTGGTTTTCCCATTACTTCCTGTAATCCCAATGATCGTTGCCTTTGTAAATAAACTCGCAAATTCAATTTCAGAAATCACAGAAATAGTTGCTTTATGTAATTTTTTAATCAAAGCAACATCATCTGGAATTCCAGGACTTTTAACGACCAAATCTGCATTCAAAATTTTGGACTCCGTATGACCTCCATCTTCCCATTCAATCTCATTATGTATAAGAACGTCTATAAATTTTTGTGCAATCTTTCCTGAATCAGAAAGAAACACCTTGTACTCTTTTTCTTTCCCTAACAGGGCAGCACCTACGCCACTTTCACCCCCACCAAGAACCACCAATCGTTTCATCTATCGAATTTTCAAAGTGACGATCGTTAATATTGCCAACAGAATACCCACAATCCAAAAGCGAGTAACAATTTTACTCTCGTGGTATCCTGATTTTTGATAATGGTGATGCAACGGTGACATTTTAAATATGCGACGCCCAGCACCATACTTTTTTCGGGTATATTTAAAATAACCCACTTGAAGTACCACAGATAAATTTTCTGCTAAGAAAATTCCGCACAATACCGGGATTAACCATTCCTTTCGAACCGCAATCGCAATCACAGCGATAATCCCACCTATTGTTAAGCTTCCTGTATCGCCCATAAACACCTGAGCAGGATAGGTATTGTACCACAAAAACCCGATCAATGCACCAACAAACGCAGCGATATAAATAGTAATTTCTTCGACCCTTGGGATGTACATTATATTTAGATAATCGGAGAAAATAATATTACCTGACACCCATGCAAAAACACCAAGTGTTAATACGATAATCGCAGAAGTTCCTGCAGCTAAACCATCAATTCCATCTGTTAAATTGGCGCCATTGGAAACTGCTGTTATAATAAAAATGACTGCTAACACAAATACAATCCATGCATATTTCTCTAAACTATGGTGAATCCAAGTAATTAAATCGGCATAATCAAACTCATTTGATTTTACAAAAGGGATGGTCGTTTTGGTCGATTTTGTTTCTGGGTAAAATTGGATAGCGGATTGTTGATTGGACACCACCTCAAGCTGTAAATCCGTTGGAATTTTCTCCTTGATTGTGACGTCACTGTGAAAAAACAAAGTTGTTCCTACAATAATTCCTAAACCCACTTGACCCAAAATCTTGAACCTGCCTTTTAAACCTTCTTTATCATTTTTAAACTTTTTGATATAATCGTCAAGAAACCCAATTGCCCCCATCCATATAGTTGTAACGAGCAATAAAATAATATATATATTATCTAATTTTGCCAATAAAAGCACCGGTATGACCGTGGCTAAAATGATGATAATTCCGCCCATCGTTGGAGTTCCTGCCTTTTCCTTTTGCCCTTCTAAACCTAGGTCTCTAATGGTCTCACCAACTTGTTGATTTTGAAGAAAACGAATAATCCGTTTTCCGAAAATTGTAGAAATTAGCAAAGACAAAATAATTGCGACAGCAGCTCTAAACGTCAAAAACCCAAATAGAGAGGCCCCCGTAAACTGATAGGTTTCTTCTAAATATTTAAACAAGTAGTACAACATATTATTTTTGTAATTGAGTTAAAAAATCTCCAGCTATTTTGTAATCATTAAACGTACTTTTAATGCCCTTAATCTCCTGGTATGTTTCATGTCCTTTGCCTGCCACCAAAATGATATCGTTAGGTTGTGCTAATTGACATGCTGTTTTGATCGCCTGTTTACGATCTGTTACAGACAGTGTCTTTTTAAAATTTTGAGGAGCAACCCCCACTTCCATTTCAGCAATAATTTGATCTGGATTTTCAGACCTTGGATTATCACTTGTGAAAATTACTTTTGTACTCAATGCAGAAGCAATGTGCGCCATTTTTGGACGTTTGGTCGTATCGCGATCGCCACCACAACCCACCACTGTAATTAAAGTTTCGTTTTTGGTTCTAATCGTATTGATCGTTTCGAGTACATTTTTTAAAGCATCTGGCGTGTGTGCATAATCGATGATCGTCGTAATATTTGTTTTTGATATAAAATATTCAAATCTGCCATTAACATTATCAAGCGCACTCATGAGCCGAAGCGTTTCAGAAGTTTCCAAGCCTAAAAGCTCAGCAGTGCCATAAATTGCGGTTAGATTATAGGCATTAAAATTGCCTATTAATTTGACCCACACTTCATGGTCATTTACTTTCAACAACAAGCCTCGAAATTGATTTTCTAAAATCTGAACTCGGAAATCGGCATAACTTTTTAAGGCATACGTGTAGTGTTTTGCCTTAGTATTTTGCACCATCACAGACCCGTTTTTATCATCGCCATTCACCAAAGCAAATGCAGAAGACGGCAACTGATCGAAAAATGATTTTTTAACGTCTCTATATTCTGCAAACGTGGCATGGTAATCTAAATGGTCATGCGATAAATTTGTAAACACCCCCCCTGCAAACAAAAGCCCTTCAGTTCTAGACTGATGAATGCCGTGAGAACTAACCTCCATAAAACAAAACTCCACACCTTCGGAATTCATTTGACGTAAATACTTATTAATTATTAGAGAATCTGGAGTGGTGTGGGTTGTCGGATACGCTTTCGTATCGACCATAATTTTTACAGTAGAAATGAGCCCTACCTTATATCCTGCGTTTTTAAATAATTCATAAAGCAGTGTCGCGATGGTTGTTTTCCCATTGGTCCCAGTAATTCCGATAAGCTTTAAGTTTTCGGATGGATTTTCATAATAATTAGACGCCATGATCGCCAAGGCTCTTTGAGAATCATCAACTTTTACATACGTAATGGTGCCAACTATTTTTTCTGGGAACTCCTGACAAACAATGACGGTCGCTCCCAACTCAATAGCCTTTGAGATAAACGCATGCCCGTCAAAAACCCCGCCTTTGATCGCTACAAAAATAGTACCTGCTTCCACACGTCGAGAATCGTAGTGAAGCGCCGTAATTGACCGGTCGGTAGACCCTATGACCGATTCAATTGAAACCTTGTATAGTATGTTTTTTAAAGTTTTCACGATAAAACAAGTGTTATTAACGATTGTGGTTTTATTTTTTGACCACTTTTAATTGATTGCCCTGAAACCGTTCCATTTCCAACAATTTGTACTTTCAACCCCATGTTTTCTAAAATAGAAATCGCATCCATTGCCGACATTCCTTTCAAATTTGGCATGATGGTTTTATACTTTTGTGCCACAGCATAATACTGATCATAACTAGCCTCTACGAATTCCGATTTTTGGTTTACGTCTTGAACCTCATCAATAACTGGAGAATCTGTGTATATTTTTTGAGCTATTTTTTTAAAGACTGGCCCTGATACGTCAGCACCATAATATCCTACACTTTTATCGGGCTCGTGAATCACGACAATACAAGAATATTTTGGATCATCTGCTGGGAAATACCCAGAAAACGAAGAAATATAATTTAGTTGATCTTTGTTTACGTAATCCTTTTGACAGGTCCCAGTTTTGCCTGCCATTGAAAATTCGTCAGAATAGAGTCTACGCCCTGTTCCATGCTTCTTTTCAACTACATTCTTGAGCAATTGCTGTAATTTTAAGACGGTTTCTTTTGAGCAGATTCGAGGGTTGATGATTTCCGTGTTAAAAGTTTCAATAGACGATTCAATTTCTTTTATTTCACGCAAAAACTTTGGACGTACCATAACCCCATCATTAGCAATGGCATTATAAAACGTGAGGGTTTGAAGCGGTGTAAAAGAGACACCATACCCATACGCCATCCATTGCAAAGCGATTCCACTCCAGCGACCGTTTTTAATTCTTGGATCTGGAATGATCGAGCTTCCTTCTCCAATCAACGGAAGTCCCAATGAGTCCTGAAGATTCATCCTATACAACCCATCTACAAATTTTTCAGGCTGACCTTTATAAGCTGTATGTATTGCTTTGACAATTGCTGTATTCGAAGACACTTCAAAAGCCTTCGCTATCGAAATTTTTCCATAGCCTCCTTTTTTAGAATCCTTTACCTTTTTGCCGTAAAAAGACAAAACCCCTTTTTTGGTATCCACAATGGTTGTGGTATCAATCACCTTATCTTCTAAAGCAACAGCCAAAGCCATCAACTTAAATGTAGATCCAGGTTCATGCGATTCGCCAACAGCATAATTGAGCCGTTCATAATACAACCCTTTTTTATTTCGACCCAAATTAGAAATAGCTCTGACTTCGCCTGTTTTAGTTTCCATTACTACCACAGTGCCATGGTCTGCCTTGTATTTCTCTAACTGCTCTAAAAGCGCATGATGCGCAATATCTTGAATATTAACATCTATAGTGGTATACACATCATAACCATCTTTTGGCTCCAATTGGTTAAAATCATCAATTGGCTTCCATTGGCCTTTTCCAATTTTCTGTTTGCGCCGTTGACCATCATCACCTCTTAAATATTTTTCACCAAATGCACCGTCGATCCCAACACGAGTGACATTACCTAGATCGTCAAAACGCTCATAGCCTATTAATCGTTGTGCAATCGCCCCCATTGGATAATCACGCTTGGTGGATTGCTCTACAATAAGCCCACCCTTAAAAGCGCCTAAACTCAATAGAGGGAATTCTCTAAATTTTAAATATTGAGAGTAGCCTAAATTGCGCGCTAACAAAAAATAACGACTTTTATTTTGTCTTGCCAAACGCAACTTGCGCTTAAATTCTGCAGACGGTGTTCCATGAAAACTTGCAAGCGAATCGCATAAAGACTCAATTAAAGCTTCATAATTCTTGTCAGATGACGCCACCAAATCAAGCCGAATATCATATTTTGGAACTGAGGTTGCTAATAAGTTTCCATTCACAGAATATACATTTCCACGATTTGCAGGGATTCTAACATTTTTTGTAGTCCGATCTTCTGCAAGACCTCGATAATATGCACCTTTCACAAATTGAATCGTCACTAATTTATACACCACTAAAATCGCAAAAATGAACATCACTCCAGAAGTGAAGTAAAGCTTGTTCATTATAGAATTTTCAGTGGATTCCATTTTGTTAGTTAGATTTAGTTTTAATAATAATTTTAAAGGGCGGATTGGACGAAGGTTTTACTCCTTGATCTGCTAACCGCTTTCTAATAACAGACTCCATTTTAAGTTCCATTAACTGAGCCCGAGTTTCTACATAAGAAGACCGCAGCGCCTTGACATGTTCACTGAGTCTTGCAATCTTATGAACTTTACCATCTGCACTGTGCGAACTGGCGATCATTATGATTGCAAGTGCTAGAAAAAAGAAAATAAGACGCCAATTTTTAAAGGCACCATCGCTTACCAGAAAGGTTCCTTTTAAAATATTATACATCCTGTTTTTCATTTATATATTTGGATTTAACGCTTCAGCAATTCGTAGTTTCGCACTTCGTGCTCTGTTATTTAATTTTATTTCAGCAGCATCCGGAACAACCAGACTCCCTACTTTTTTCAATGGCACTTCAAAATTGCCAAAAACATCTTTTTCAGGCTCCCCTTCAAACAATCCATTTCTTATAAAACGCTTCACTAGGCGATCTTCGAGTGAATGGTAGGAGATTACACTCAGCCGTCCACCAACATTTAATAAACTTGGCGTTTGCAACAAAAATTCTTTTAGAACCTCTATTTCTTGGTTCACTTCAATTCTAATCGCTTGATAGATCTGAGCTAAAATTTTATTCTCTCTCCCAAATGGTAAATGCTTTTTTAAAACCGTCTTTAATTCAAAAGTCGTTTCAATTGGAGCCTCTTGTCTTGCGGCTACAATAGTTTTTGCCAGCGCTGGTGACGTCCGTAACTCGCCGTACTGCCAAAACACACGTTTCAAATCTTCTTCATCGTAGGTGTTAACAAGCGAATGAGCCGATACCACATCTTCCTGATTCATCCGCATATCCAATTGAGCGTCAAATCGAATTGAAAAACCTCTTTCAGCTTCATCAAATTGATGAGAAGAAACTCCAAAATCAGCTAAAATCCCATCAACTGATTTGACTCCGTGAAATCTCAAAAACCGTTTGATATATCTAAAATTCTCATTGATTAATAAAAATCGAGAATCATCTATTGTATTTAAAAGAGCGTCTTTGTCCTGATCAAAAGCGATCAACCTTCCATTAGGACCTAATGATTCGAGGATGCTTCTGCTGTGACCTCCGCCACCAAACGTGACATCAACATACACACCGTCTTTTTTTATATTTAAACCGTTGACGGTTTCTTCGAGTAATACTGGGTTATGATAATCCATCTGCATCGTCTTGACCCATTACATCTTGCGCCAAATCTGCAAAATCATTGGCCGCATCATCAATTGCTTTTTCATACTGGTCTTTATCCCAGATTTCAATAATATTTACTGCAGAAGTCACGACAATTTCCTTAGATATCCCCGCAAAACTCACAAGATCCTTGGGGATTAGTAAACGCCCTGAAACATCTAATTCAATCGATTTTACACCAGCCGTAAAACGCCTGATGAAATCATTATTCTTCTTTTTAAATCGATTGAGCTTATTAACGTTCTGCATCATGGACTCCCACTCCTGCATTGGATACAACTCCAAACAAGGCTGAAATACAGCTCGCTTTAATACAAACCCTTTTTCCACCACTGAAGCAAGCTGCTTTTTAAATGCAACAGGAAGCATAAGTCTCCCTTTTGCATCCACCTTACATTCATATGTTCCGATTAGAGTATTCACTTTGCTTTGCGCTGATTTAATAAATTGTTGAATTCAAAGCTAAAAAATATTTACCACATTTTACCACTATTTACCACATTGTTAATAAATTTCTATAAACGGCAAATTAATTCGATAAAATGCAGTATTTTAATACCTATTACATAGAAAACCAATCACTTACAAAGTGGGAGGCGCTATTAACAAAGGGCTGTTCATTACTTTTAAGGGTGTAAAACAGACGTACAAAACAGGGTTCAAAACGTCAAAAACAGCTGATATATCTGTTTGAATATTAAATAATCTTTTAAATTAATTTATGTAGATTTGCCTGAGACCAATTTTTTAATATCATATGAGTTATAATTTAAAAAAAGAAGGCAAATTCAACTATGTTGAAATCGGCGAAGGGCGTCCTATTATAATTCTTCATGGATTAATGGGTGGTTTGAGTAATTTTGACGGCGTTGCTAAATTTTTTAGCAAAAATGGCTACATGGTGGTACTGCCAGAACTTCCTTTGTATTCAATGTCATTACTAAACACAAATGTTAAAAGTTTTTCAAATTACCTCAACGATTTTATCGAATATAAAGGCTATGAAGATGTCATTCTCGTTGGTAACTCATTAGGAGGTCATGTTGGTTTGTATCACACAAAATTATTTCCAGCAAAAGTCAAAGCACTTGTCATTACAGGGAGCTCAGGACTCTACGAAAGTGCGATGGGCAGTGGCTACACAAAACGAAGTGACTACGAAGTGATGAAAGCGAAAGCACAGGAAGTTTTTTATGATCCTGAAGTTGCAAGTAAAGAAATTATAGATGAAGTTTATGAAACCGTAAATGATCGTAGTAAACTGATCAAAATACTTGCAATTGCCAAAAGTGCGATCCGCCATAATATGGCCAAGGACCTCCCGAATATGACCACACCTACCTGTATTGTGTGGGGTAAAAATGATATTGTAACCCCTCCAAAAGTTGGGGACGAATTTAATAAATTACTCCCTGATTCAGAGTTGTTTTGGATCGACAAGTGCGGTCACGCCGCTATGATGGAACACCCAGACCAATTTAATGAAATCGTGTTTGCATGGCTCACTAAAAGAGGGTTCTAAAACCACATAATTATGCAAATTAAAACTGCTGAGTTTGTCATTAGCAACCAAGAGGTTGCCAAATGCCCTACAAACCAACTCCCCGAATACGCTTTTATTGGACGTAGTAATGTTGGCAAATCGTCTCTTATCAACATGCTAACCAATCAAAAAAACTTAGCCAAAACTTCAGGACGCCCAGGAAAAACACAACTAATTAATCATTTTTTAATTAACAAAATTTGGTTCTTAGTGGATCTACCAGGATATGGGTATGCTCGCGTTTCAAAGTCTGCTAAAAAAACATTTCAAAAATTTATAACCGCTTATTTTAGAGAACGCAAACAGCTCGTTTCAGCGTTTGTATTGGTCGATATTCGTCATAAACCTCAACCAGTTGATTTGGCATTTATGCGATGGTTAGGTGAACACGGGATTCCGTTTTCAATTGTTTTTACCAAAGCCGATAAACTTCGCCCGAAAGCGATTGAAAATCATATTGAAAGCTACAAAAACATTCTTTTAGAAACTTGGGAAGAATTTCCGAATTACTTCGTCACCTCTTCCACCAATTATGACGGAAAAGAAGCTTTATTAAATTATATAGACAGCATCAATACTGATCTAGAAAGTTCCGCTAATAAATTACCTTTTCAATAACCTCACCAGTGGCACCACTTGGGAGTCCAATTCCTAAAAGTGCCGAAATTGTTGGTGCAATATCCGAAACATTCGTACGCTCAAAAGTTTTCCCTTGTTGAATACCATTGCCATAAAACAATAGAGGAACGTGCGTGTCATAAGTGAATCCCGATCCATGCGTTGTGCCTTTTGGTCCATATGCAATCACCCCCGACTCCAGCGTGTACAGCACATCCCCCGAAAGCTTTTGATTATAGCCATTTTGAAGTGTTTTTTCGATGCCTGTTTCAAAATAACTCGTTTGCATTGTAGTCGCCGTAAAAGCCTTATTTATTGTTGGATAGTGTATAATTTCATTCACCACAAACTTCTGAATAGCTTCTAAATTAAGTTGCATCGATCCAATTTGTTCGTGATTTAAAAATATCTGATTATTACTGATGTTTTTAATTAAATCTGAAACGCCATACTTCGAATTAAGTGCCTTATACAAAGGGGCAAACATCTCTTTTTGCACATACCCACTAGGCATATGAACATCTTTCAAATAAGAAGGGACCTCGGCAGCACCATGGTCGGAGGTTAAAAAAAAGGTGTAGTTTCCTGCACCGACATTTTTATCTAAATAATTTAATAAACGCTCTATTTCTAGATCTAAACGTAAATACATATCCTGAAGCTCAACCGAGTTTAAACCAAAGTTGTGCCCTACATAATCCGTGGACGAATAACTAACTGTTAAAAAATCGGTGTATTCGTCTTTGCCCAACGCCTCAGCTTCCAGAGCAGCCAGTGCAAAATCGGTAATCATTTCATTTCCAAAAGGACTTGTTTTTAGAATATTAAAGCCCTCATTTAAACTCATGAGCCCTTTTAAGTCATATGGAAAAACAGGGTCTGATTGTCCCTCAAAACCCTTCTCGTAATTAGAAATATCTGGACCACTTTCGTTATAAAGATTGATGTCGTAAAGGGGGTTCCACGTTTTTAAGTAGTTTGATATGTTTGCGGGACTGTTAAATTCTTGAACCCAACCTGGAAGTTTGTCCATATAGTAAGTACTTGAAACCCACTTCCCTTCATTTAAGCCTTCAAACCAATATGCACCATTAGCCGTATGCCCCGAGGGAAATATTGCACCACGATCTTTGATAGAAACGCCGATCGTTTTTCCTTTCATTTGTGTAAACAACCTGTTTTGGTCGGCAAGGGTGGTGACTTTTAAATTTTTAGGAGACACATGACCATATTTCATGTCCGCACCCACAGGATCATAAGCCTTGTCTGTAGTGCAGTAAATAATTTCTTGAGATACTTTATCATACCAATCGTTTCCAATAATACCATGCACACTTGGCGTTGTCCCCGTAAAAATGGAAGCATGCCCAGGCCCAGTATAGGTTGGAATGTAATTAAAGTGATGGTTATTACAACTGTATCCTTGACGCATCAACCTTAAAAATCCTTCAGATCCAAATTTATTCTTGAAGCGATTCAAATAATCAAACCGCATCTGATCAACCACAACGCCTACGACTAGTTTGGGTTGACCTGTTGTATCTTTTAGATTACTCGACCCTGAATTACCTGAAGAGGGTTTACAGCAAAAAAAAGCTATAAATAAAAATATGTATGCGAATTTAGAAATCATAGGAATGTAACTTTATTGAATTTCAAAAATACATTTTTTTTAACGATTCAATTTTAATAAAATTAAATTAATGGTAAGATTTTTTTTACTTTAGCCATTATTATAATTTCATGAAATACCTTCATAATATTGGATCTTATTTTTTAATGATTGGCGAAATGTTTCGCAAACCGACCAAATGGTCTGTTATGAAACATTTGATCCTTAAGGATATTGAAGATTTGATTGTAAGCTCAATAGGAATTGTTGCCTTTATTGCATTTTTTGTTGGTGGCGTTATTACCATTCAAACAGCACTTAATACCGACAGTCCATTACTTCCAAAGTACCTTGTCGGATTTGCCACAAGGCAATCGATTATTTTAGAATTTGCACCCACATTTATTTCGGTAATTATGGCTGGAAAAGTGGGATCTTTTATCACTTCTAGTTTAGGGACTATGCGAGTCACTGAACAAATTGACGCCCTAGAAGTTATGGGTATCAATTCAGTGAATTATTTAGTCTTTCCAAAAACAATCGCACTTTTACTGTATCCTTTTGTGATTTCTATTGCGATGTTTTTAGGAATTATTGGCGGAATGGCGGCTTGTGTCTATGGTGGCTATTCCTCTTATGAAGATTATGTTGTCGGCGTACAATTGGATTTCGAACCCTTCCACATGGCGTATGCATTTATCAAAACATTTGTTTTTGCGTTTTTACTCGCAACCATCCCTTCCTTTTACGGCTATTATATGAAAGGAGGCGCACTCGAAGTTGGAAAAGCAAGTACCACTGCTTTTGTTTGGACAAGTGTGTCTATAATTCTGTCAAATTATATTTTAACTCAAATGTTACTAAGCTAATGATTGAAGTCAAAAATTTACATAAATCATTTGGAGACACCAAAGTATTGAAAGGAATCTCTACGGTGTTTGAAAAAGGAAAAACAAACCTTATTATTGGGCAAAGTGGTTCTGGGAAGACAGTACTTTTAAAGTGTTTACTTGGATTGTTTAATTACCAAGAAGGCAGTATTGCTTATGATGAAAAAATGTTCTTAAGCTTATCGGATAATGAAAAAAGAGACTTGCGATCACAAATAGGAATGGTATTTCAGGGGGGCGCTCTGTTTGACTCGCTCTCGATTGTTGAGAACGTCATGTTCCCTCTAAAAATGTTTACCAAACAATCTCGTAGTGAAATGGAAGATCGCGCAAACTCGGCCTTAAAACGTGTGAATCTTATCGATGCCCATCACAAAATGCCCAGTGAGGCTTCCGGTGGAATGCAAAAAAGGGTGGCCATCGCCAGAGCTATTGTAAACAACCCTAAATATTTGTTTTGTGACGAACCTAATTCGGGCTTAGACCCCAAAACAGCTATTGTCATAGATAATCTGATTCTTGAAATTACCAAAGAATTTGATATCGTCACTGTTATCAACTCACACGACATGAATTCAGTGATGGAGATTGGTGAAAAAATTGTATTTCTAAAAGATGGGCATAAGGCTTGGGAAGGTAGTAAAGACACTATTTTTAGAACGGACAATGAAGTTGTTACAGACTTTGTTTACTCTTCTAATTTATTTAAAAAGGTACGAAAAATGTATCTAGAAGACCTCTAATTCTTAGTCGCTAATCACTTCGACATCTTCTGTATTAAGCTCCAATTCAACCCAAGATTTTAAAGCTTCTTTTTTAAGTGTAACAAGACTGTCTGAAAGAACAGAATTCCAACGTGTTTTAACAAGTGTAATCGTGTCCGTATACCTAAAGTTTGAGGACGTTAACATTTTTGCGTAGCCAAAAAATTCTAAGTTAGAGAATTGTATTTTCGCATTTTTAGAGAGATCTGAAAATCCATTCAAATCCATCTCAGTTTTACTAGAACTCAGAACTTGTTTTAAGCTATCAATTGCAAGTTCACGAACTCCAATGATACTGTCGCGTTTTTCTATTTTATCAATTGCAATGTCATAGAGTTCTAGAATCTTATCAGTACTTCTGTTTTTATTACCATTGATGACTAAACTAAATTCTTGAAGGTATTCATAGCCTTTCAACTCATTAACTAAATCCGATTTGGTCGCTTCATTAATTTCACCATTAAAATTTAAGGTGATTTTTTTCGCATCGGTGTCTATTTTTTCACGTTGAAGCCAAAGATTATCATTATGCGTAATTTCAGTTTCTAAATACGTTTTATAATCCGACTTATATCTTGTTTCTTTAAGGACATCTACAAATGTCCACCCTGCTGGAAGCATGGCCGCTAAAGCGAGAATGGCTGCAAAACGAGCAATATTTTTTCGACGTTGAGAGTTCGCATACCTCAACATTGGAAAACGCAGAATTTTAAGCACTAAAAACGTTGCTAAAGCAATAAAAATAGTATTAATCGCAAAGAGATACATTGCACCAAAAAAGTAATCAAAATTGCCTTGAGACAAGCCGTATCCTGCGGTACATAATGGCGGCATTAAGGCCGTTGCAATAGCCACTCCAAAAATAACGGAGGCAACGGTTCCCTTTTTGGTTCTTGCAATGATGAGCGCCAAACCGCCAAAAAAGGCAATGAGCACATCTCTTATATCGGGTTTCACACGGCCCAATAATTCGGAATTATCTTCACTTAATGGGAAAAAATAAAAGAATAAAAAAGCAGTTAACAAGCTCAAGACAAGCATTGTTGCTAGGTTAATCAGTGACTTCCGAAGGGTATCAATATCATTGATTGCAATGGACATTCCAATTCCGAGAATGGGACCCATTAGAGGTGAAATTAACATTGCTCCAATTACAACTGCTGTGGAATTGGCATTCAACCCAATCGAAGCCACAAAAATAGAACAAATCAAAATCCAAGCGGTCGCCCCTTTAAAAGGAATATCGGCCTTAATCGCCGCTACGGTCGCATCTCTATCGGTGTCATGGCGAAAATCTAAGAGTTCAATTAAAAATATTTTTAAGGACACCCAAAGGCCTTTGGCGTCTTCTTTTACTGCAGCCTTAGATTGTTCTACTTTTATGTTTTCTAGGTCTTGATTTAGGTTTTCCATATTTAAATGTGTTGATCACCAAACTTTTTATGAACACGTTCTCGCAATTGCTTGATGTCTTGTTCTTTACTCTTTGGAAAGATAAGTAAAATTTCTTTTTCCTCCACAACGATAAAATCATCTAAATCCTCCAAGACCACAATTTTATTGGTATCGGTTTTAATCATGTTACCCGAAGAATTTTCAGCTAATAATCGTGTATTCACCACCGCGTTTTCGGTGGGTTTATCCGAAATTTTATCATACAAACTACCCCAAGTCCCCAAATCATTCCAGTCAAAAGTTGCTGGAATCACATAAACATTTTTGCTCGGCTCCATGATTGCATAATCCACCGATATATTTTCTGATTTACTATAGTTTTCTAAAACAAAGAGCGCTTCATCATCGGTATTATAGACCGCCTGTCCAGCAGCAAACAAGTTGTATAATTTTGGTTGATGTGTTTCAAAAGCTTTTAAAACACTCGAAGTAGACCAGATAAAAATTCCACCATTCCATAAAAAATTTCCTTGGTGTAAAAACCCCTTAGCCGTTTCATAATTGGGTTTTTCTCGGAACTGAATCACTTTTTTTTGTGCGTCAGGACTCGTTTTATCATATTCGATATACCCATAACCCGTATTGGCAAAAGTGGGCTGAATTCCTAAAGTCATCAAGGCATCTGAAGCTTCGGCGAAATTAAATGCATTTTGAAGGTTCGAAATAAAAGCGGATTCTTCTTCGATCCAGTGATCACTAGGCGCAACTACCATGACCGCATCTGAATTTTGTTTGTGAATTTTTAAGGAAGCCATTAAAATACAAGGCGCTGTATTACGCATCGCAGGCTCCGCTATGATTTGATTTTTCTGGAGTTGAGGCAATTGCTCCAGCACCAAATCGCAGTAACGCTCGTTGGTTAAAATAAATATATTTTCTTTTGGAATCAACAACTCCAAACGCGATGTCGTCTTTTGTAAAAGCGTTTGACCTGTGCCCAACATATCGTGAAATTGCTTTGGAAACGCTTCTTTACTTACGGGCCAAAACCGAGAGCCAACCCCTCCTGCCATAATAATTGCATAATAATTTTTATTCATTTCCATTTATTCATTTACGAGTTCAACTTCTGCATTCGGGTTAAAAACATAGGACCGACCTGTGGACAATTCGGTACATTCAAAACGAGTGCGTCTTTTTAAGCCTTTCCGAAATGTTTTTCCATTGTCCAATCGAAACGTGGCGCCTTCAGGCACTTCAAAGATAAATGTTTTTCCGTTAGGGGCATCAAATTGCTTGAGTTTCAATGCTAAAACAGGGTCTGAATCGCTGCTTGCTTTGGGGTTTTTAAAATGTGAAGCTAATAAAGGCAACACATCCATTGGAAAGACCTCAGGACGTAAAAAAGGCAACATCAAATGCTGAAACACCGATTTCCATTCTAACCCGTGAGGTTTGATTTGTTTACCACATGATTTATAGGCTTCAAAATGAGCGATTTCATGAACTAAAGTTATTAAAAACTGATAGGGATTTAAATTAGAATTGATGGTGATTTGATGTTTCCTACCCGGCAAACGACGGTAATCTCCATGGCGTGTTTTGCGTTCTTTTTTAATTTTCACCACCAAATTATCGTGGGTCAAAAGAGCTTTCACTTGATCAAAAGCAGCAGGTGGAATAAAATCGTGTAAAGCATCAACCATAATCCCAAAATTACATGCGCTCAGGAACCTGAATCCCCAATAAACTAAACGCATTTTTTATCGTTGTTGCCACCGCTTTGGAAAGCTGAACTCTAAATCTAATTTCGGACGGAGTATCGGCACCTAAAATAGAAACATTTTGGTAAAACGAGTTAAATTCTTTCACCAAGTCATAGGCGTAGTTTGCCACCAATGCAGGACTGTAATTTGTAGCGGCTTGCTGAATGACTTCCGGAAATAATTGCAGCTGTTTGATCAGTGCCTTTTCTTTGCCATGCAACACAGGCCCTGATGAAATATCACCCTGTGGATCCACCTTTGATTTTCTTAAAATAGCCTGAATTCGAGCGTATGTATATTGAATAAATGGCCCCGTATTTCCTTGAAAATCGACTGAAGCTTTTGGGTCAAACAAAATTCGTTTTTTGGGATCGACTTTTAAAATAAAATATTTCAGAGCCCCGAGCCCAATCGTTCCATATGTTTTTTCTTTCTCACTGTCAGAATAGCCTTCTAGTTTTCCTAAGTCTTGAGAAATCTCTTTGGCTGTAGACGCCATTTCAACGATTAAATCATCAGCATCAACTACCGTTCCTTCGCGACTTTTCATTTTTCCACTAGGCAAATCGACCATCCCATAACTTAAATGTATGAGGTTTTTGGCCCAGTGAAATCCTAATTTTTTTAAGATTAAAAACAAGACTTTAAAATGATAATCTTGTTCATTTCCTACGGTATAAACCATCCCAGCGACATCTGGAAAATCTTTCAAGCGCTGAATGGCCGTCCCAATATCTTGGGTCATATAAACCGCAGTCCCATCGGATCTTAACACAATTTTCTCGTCCAATCCATCGGTTGTTAAATCACACCAAACAGATCCATCTTCTTTTTTTATAAAAACGCCACTTTGAAGGCCTTCACTTATAAACGACTTCCCTAGTAAATAGGTTTGACTTTCATAATAATAGCTATCAAAATTGACGCCTAATGCTTTATAGGTAACCTCAAAACCGGCGTAGACCCACGCATTCATTTGTTTCCAAAGAGTGACTACAGCTTCATCGCCTGCTTCCCATTTGAGGAGCATTTCTTGTGCTTCAACTAAAATTGGTGCTTGCGCTTTGGCGTCTTTCGTCGATAAGCCTTTGGCCTCTAAATCGCTAATTTCTTGTTTATAAACTTGATCGAATTTAACATAGTAATTTCCGACCAACTTATCCCCTTTTAGTCCAGTTGAATCTGGAGTTTCATTGGCTCCATATCGCTGCCATGCCACCATACTTTTACAAATATGAATCCCACGATCGTTGATAATTTGAGTTTTATACACCTTTCTGCCTGAAGCTTTCAAAATCTCTGCAACACTATACCCTAACAGATTGTTTCTAACGTGTCCTAAATGCAAGGGTTTGTTGGTGTTTGGTGAGGAGTATTCAACCATCATCGCTTGGTCACTTGAAGGCGTTACAAACCCAAAGCTAGAATTGCCATTAATGGTTTGAAAAACATATAAAAAATAGGCATCCGAAATCACTAAGTTTAAAAACCCTTTAACGACATTATAACCAACGATTTCCTCGACGTTGTCAGACAAATACGCTCCTAAATCTTCCCCCAGCTGGGCTGGGTTCATTTTAACTGTTCGAAGCATTGAAAACGTAACGACTGTCAAATCGCCTTCAAAATCTTTTCGAGTTGCTTGAAACTCAACTGAAGGTAATGGCGTGTTATAAAGTGTTAAAAACGCTTGTTTTATATGTTGTGAAAGGGATTCCTGAAGTGTCATTATTTATCTGATTTCAGCCACAAAGATACATTTTTTTTAATCCTAATTAGAAGCTGTTTTAGTCAAAAATACTTCGGCCATCATACAACGGGCACTGCCTCCACCACAAGACTCAATCGTGTCCAAAGTGCTTGCAATAATTGTAGCGTGAACTTCTAATAATTCGACTTGCGCTGGTCGTAACGAATCCAAGGCCGATTGACTCATTACCAAATAACTACGATCGTCTGCTCCTTTTAGTTGCAGCATATTTCCTGCAAAATTATTAACTTGATCTTCAGAAATTTCGATAATTTTCTTCCCGTCTTCTTGGAGGTGTTTGATAAGGTTTTTACGCTCTTTTTTATCATCAATACTCGCCAAACAAACCACGGCAAAGGTGGCGCCTAAACACATCATCACGTTGGTGTGATAAATTTTTTCACGACGTTCGTTCACCGTTTGATAGGCTGAAAATACAATTGGCGTATATTCGAAATCCTCACAAAACTCAATAAACAATTCTTCATCAGCTCTGGCCGATAGCGCACAATACGCTTTTTGATTGCTGCGGTCCAACAAAATACTGCCGGTACCTTCCAAAAAATAGCCTTCTTTTTCTGCGGCTGTATAATCAACGACATTATTGATGGTAAATCCTTCGGATTCAATAGCTTCTATAATAGATTCCTTGCGTTCGAGACGTCTGTTTTCGGCAAACATTGGATACAATCCAATGGTGCCATTTTCGTGAAAAGAAATCCAATTATTTGGAAAAAGAGAATCGGGGGTATCAAAGTCTTTGGTATCCGACACTACAATCACTTGAATGCCTGCCTTTTTGAGCTTTTCAACCATCGCATCAAACTCTTGAGTTGCTTTTGCATTGACCGCCTCGGGAAGGGTATTTTCTTCTACTTTTTGGTAATAATTATTAACCGCTGTTTGTTCGTTCATTCGAAATTGAACTGGACGAATCATGAGGACTGTATTGGTAATTTGTGACATTTTAATCGCGTTTTAAAGGAAGGGTTGAACAGCGGAGTAATCCACCTTGTTTTGATATTTCGGCATACGGCACTTTTTCTACGGTATAGCCTTTGGATTCGAGCCAGCTATTTAAGCGGGTAAAATTTTGTTCTGAGATGACCACTTTTTCTGAAATTGAAAATACATTGCAATTCATCTGTGACATTTCTTGTTTGGTGGCTTGAAACACATGGTTCGTTCCAAAAAAATCAAGCAACCATTTATAATCGTCTGTATTTAAAAATCCTTGCGCATGAATGAGAGCATTTCCATTGCCTAAGGGTTGAAAACAACAATCCAGATGCAACGCATTTTCAAGGGGATTTGTATTGGATTTCCGAAGCTCAAATGTTTTAACTGTTTTTTCTGGAAATAGATTCTGGAGGGCTTTGGCTGCTTGAAGGTTGGTGCGGGCGGTAATAAATTCTGGATAATCTGGTCCAGAATAGACGCCTATAAATATATAGTCATCACATAAAATCACATCTCCTCCTTCAACATGACAGTCGTCTGGAAGCGTGATAAGTTGTTCTGGGCTAAATTGACCTAAAAGCGTTTCTAAAGCTTCAAACTCTTTTTCACGATCTGGAAGAATATTGGAACGAATTATTTTATCATCGATCACAAAGGCAATATCGCGCGCAAATATTTGGTTACAGTTTTCAATCACAGTAGGACGATAGACTTTAACGTCGTATTTTTGGAATACAGCCATAACGGCTGCCATTTCGATTTGCATGTCGGATTCCGTTGGATAGGTCCCTGCCAACACGTGTGCGTAACTACTGGGATCATAACAATTTTCTGCGAAAGGAACTGGACCATTATTTTCTGCTGTCCCTAACAAAACAGCTCTTAAACGCGCAAATTCGTTATGAACGTTTAGTGCTAATGGATGTTCCAAACCTGCGTTGCGGGCCATTATTTTGCGACGGACTTAAACGGGCGGTGAGTACTACCTGTATAAATTTGACGTGGACGACCAATCGGTTCTTTACGCAAACGCATTTCGCGCCATTGGCCAATCCAACCTGGAAGACGCCCTAATGCAAACATCACTGTGAACATTTCAACAGGGATGCCCATGGCACGGTAGATGATTCCTGAATAAAAATCAACATTTGGATATAATTTTCTATCGATAAAATACGCATCAGTCAATGCTTCTTGTTCGAGCCCTTTTGCGATGTCTAAAATAGGATCTTTAACTCCTAAATCGTTTAAAACTTCATCGGCAGTCACTTTGATAATTTTAGCACGCGGATCGAAGTTTTTATAAACTCGATGTCCAAAACCCATCAATCGAAAAGGATCACTTTTATCTTTGGCTTTTGCCATGTATTTTTTGGTGTCTCCACCATCATTTTTAATGGCTTCCAACATTTCTAAAACGGCTTGATTTGCACCGCCATGAAGGGGCCCCCAAAGCGCCGATATTCCTGCTGATATGGAGGCAAACAAACCTGCATGCGATGAACCTACAATCCGAACAGTAGATGTCGAACAGTTTTGCTCATGATCTGCATGAAGAATCAGTAATTTATTTAATGCATTCACCAATATTTCGTTTTGAACGTATTCTTCATTGGGCTGCTTAAACATCATTTTTAAGACGTTTTCGACATAGCCTAAAGAGTTATCTCCATAATCGAGTGGCAAGCCTTGTTTTTTTCGCATGGCCCAAGCCACCAATACTGGGAATTTTCCTAAAATACGAACCACAGAATTGTACATGTCTTCAGGAGAATCTACATTAACCGAGGTTGGATTAAAGGCGGTCAAAGCACTGGTTAGTGACGACAATACGCCCATTGGGTGTGCCGATTTTGGAAATGCATCTATTATTTTTCGAATATCGTCATCGACAATCGACTCCGATTTGATGTCTGTATGAAATTTAGCTAACGCCTCTTTGGTTGGCAACTCACCAAAAATCAATAAATAAGCGACTTCTAAAAAATCTGCTTTTTCGGCCAATTCTTCAATTGAATACCCTCTATATCTTAGGATGCCTTTCTCGCCATCTAGAAATGTAATTTCACTCACACATGATCCCGTGTTTTTAAATCCTGGGTCAATGGTCGTAACCCCACCGGTTACGGCGCGTAACGAACTAATATCAATCGCGACCTCATTTTCAGAACCTGTAAATGTTGAGAACGCATGTTTTTGACCGTTAATTTCTAAAATTGCTTTATTTGACATGTTATTGGGATGTATTGTTTGTATATATATAGGGAGCTAATTTACGAAAAAAAAATGTTTTACCGAAGAGCCTAACAGAGAATGTATAAGTGTTTTAGTGTTTTTAAAACTTATATCCTATAGCACAGTCTACACTTGACTAAATATCTGACCAGGTATATAAAAAAAAGCACCTAAAAGGTACTTTTTTTTATAGAAAAATGGATTATTTACTTAATCTTAAAAGCTTTTTCTTGTGGAAAATAAGCCGTTTCTCCTAACTCTTCTTCAATACGAAGGAGTTGGTTGTATTTGGCCATACGGTCACTACGTGACGCAGAACCTGTTTTAATTTGACCTGTATTTAATGCCACTGCAAGATCGGCAATAGTATTGTCTTCGGTTTCACCAGAACGGTGCGACATCACAGAAGTATAACCTGCATTGTGTGCCATATTAACGGCAGCAATCGTTTCAGTCAAGGTTCCAATCTGATTTACTTTAATAAGAATTGAATTTGCGATGCTGTTATCAATCCCTCTAGAAAGACGCTCAACATTAGTCACAAACAAATCGTCCCCTACTAATTGTACGGAATCGCCAATTTTGTCTGTAAGGTATTTCCAACCTTCCCAGTCATTCTCATCCATCCCATCCTCAATAGAAATAATTGGATAGTTGGCGGCTAGTTCTGCTAGATAATCTGCTTGTTCTTTACTTGATCTTACTTTTCCGTTAGCACCTTCAAATTTACTGTAATCGTAGTTACCATCGACATAAAATTCGGCAGCAGCACAATCCAAAGCGATCATGACATCATCCCCTAAAGTATAACCTGCATTTTTAACAGCTTTGGCAATTGTTTCTAAAGCATCTTCTGTTCCACCTTCTAAGTTTGGAGCAAAACCACCTTCATCCCCAACAGCTGTACTCAAACCTCTGTCATGTAATACTTTTTTAAGGTTATGAAAAATTTCTGTTCCCATTTGCATGGCATGTGTAAAGTTTTTAGCTTTTACAGGCATGACCATAAATTCTTGAAATGCAATTGGCGCATCACTGTGCGATCCTCCGTTGATGATGTTCATCATTGGGACAGGAAGCGTGTTTGCACTCACTCCACCTACATAACGGTATAGTGGCATTCCAAGTTCTGCTGCTGCTGCTTTCGCCGCTGCTAAAGAAACTCCAAGAATGGCATTGGCGCCAAGTTTAGATTTATTTGGAGTTCCATCTAAATCAATCATAATTTGATCGATTAGGTTTTGTTCAAACACAGAAACACCCAACAATTCTTGAGCAATAATTGCATTCACATTTTCAACCGCTTTTAAAACGCCTTTTCCCATATAGGCAGATCCGCCGTCACGTAATTCAACCGCTTCATGTTCTCCGGTAGAAGCACCCGATGGTACCGCCGCTCTTCCAATATATCCGTTTTCAGTGGTAACGTCAACTTCAACCGTAGGATTCCCCCTTGAGTCTAAAATTTGACGCGCATGAATGTTTACAATAATACTCATAGTGTTGTCTTTTAATTATTTATAGTTTACAAATTTACGAAAATGAATTTTTTTAGGATTATCCTCGAGTGGATTTATGTTAATTATTAGCTAAAACGTTGTAGTAAGATAAAAAAAAGAGGATGTTCGAATGAACCCCCTCTTTTTTTTAGGTAATTATTTTAAATTTTCAATGAATTGATCAAATAAATAAGAAGAATCGTGAGGGCCAGGGCTCGCTTCTGGATGGTATTGTACCGAAAAACAGTTTTTAGACTTCATAGCAATCCCGGCCACGGTGTGGTCGTTTAAATGCAAATGTGTGACTTTTAAATCCGCATGCGCTTCAGCTTCTTCTTTATGAACTGCAAACCCATGATTCTGAGATGTGATTTCCCCTTTGCCTGTCACAAGGTTTTTAACAGGATGGTTGATCCCTCTGTGTCCATTGTGCATTTTATAAGTAGACACGCCATTAGCGAGTGCTATAACTTGGTGTCCTAAACAAATCCCAAATAGAGGTAAGTTTTTTTCGATAATGGTTTTGGCCAAGGCTTGTGCTTCTACTAAGGGTTCTGGATCTCCGGGACCATTAGACAAGAAATAACCATCGGGGTTCCAAGCACTTAATTCTTCAAAAGTTGAGTTGTAAGGGAACACTTTAATATATACATCCCGTTTGGCAAAATTTCTTAAGATGTTCTTTTTAACGCCAATATCAAGTGCTGCTATTTTATAGGTCGCATTTTCATTACCAAAGTAATAAGGCTCTTTGGTAGATACTTTAGAGGCCAACTCTAATCCTTCCATTTGAGGGATGTCAGCCAATTTTTTTTTGAGACCTTCAACATCATCAACATCGGTTGAGATTACGGCATTCATTGCACCATTGTCGCGAATATAACTAACCAAAGCTCTGGTGTCTATATCGGAGATCGCAAATAAATTATGGGTGTCAAAAAATTCTTCAAGGGAACCATTAGCATCTACACGTGAGTAATTATAGCTAAAGTTTTTACAAATAAGTCCCGCAATTTTAATAGACTCCGATTCCATCTCCAAATCGTTCACACCATAGTTTCCAATGTGTGGATTGGTTGTGACCATAAGTTGTCCAAAATAGGAAGGATCTGTAAAGATTTCTTGATAACCTGTCATTCCAGTATTAAAGCAAACTTCTCCAAAAGCGGTGCCTTCATTCCCAATTGCTTTTCCATAAAAAATAGTACCATCTGCTAAAATTAAAATGGCTTTTTTTCGTGTTGTATATTTCATTTTATTGTAGTCTAATAAGGTTTTACAAAATTGCATAAAAAAAAGGATAAACTAAAAAAGTTTATCCTTAAAATTATAAATGCTTATTAACATTATAGTGTGTTATAGTAATTAAGAATCATTTGAAGATTTTTGTCATCTTTCAAAGACATCCTGTTTTTGGAAACATAGGCCTTTATAAGCTTTGATTTATCATCAAAAAGATTACAAAATTGCTTTTTCGAAAGCTTGGTCTCAGTGACTTCATTCCCTTTTTTAAAAAATATTTTCTTGACATCTACATATTTATCTGGAGTAGAAACCTGAGTCATCGGGTTTTTGACTCCTAGTTTAATCTGTTTACCGTGGTACTTTAAAATTTCGATATCGTTTGTGTTTGCAAGGACTTCTAAATAGGAAGGCTTCGCATTAATCACATTCGTATATCTTCTAAACTTCATGTTTCCGAGATTCACTTCTTTAATTGTAGAGTTATTAAACCTGAAAATAGAATCGTTAGAAACTTTAACTACAAACGCATCTGATTTAGTATCGTAATTTAATCCAAGAACGGTAACAACCTTTCCATCTGTTCTTGTTAAATATCCTTTAGAAAACCAGTCTTCTGATAAGTAAAAAGAGCCTTGAATTTTTGCAGCTGGCGCATTGTTAACAATCCACATTCCACTAGAGTTCGACGCGGCGGGATCATTACCAACGGTTGTAACATCATACTGTGCATGAAGAAACGTTGATAGAAATAATGCGAAAATTAATTTATAATATTTCATAAAAGTTATGGGTTAAAAGTTGGGTTAAAAAAAAGGTAAACTTTTCAGTTTACCTTTAATATTTTAATCGAAAACTGACATTTACTCTTCTTCTTGAGTTTCTGTCGCTTCAACCGCTGGAGCTACTGGTTTCGCAGCACTACCTTTACGACTTCTACGAGTGGCCTTTTTCTTAGGTTGTTTATCGGCATTGTAAATTTCATTGAAATCTACTAATTCGATCATTGCCATATCCGCGTTATCACCAAGACGATTACCGAGTTTGATGATACGTGTGTATCCACCTGGGCGATCGCCAACTTTAGCAGCAACATCCCCAAACAATTCAGTGATGGATTCTTTTTGTCTTAAACGACTAAAAACAATACGTCTGTTGTGAGTCGTGTCGTCTTTAGACTTTGTAATTAAAGGCTCCACAAATTGCTTTAAAGCTTTTGCTTTGGCAACCGTTGTGTTGATACGCTTATGTTCAATTAAAGAACAAGCCATGTTTGCTAACATTGACTTTCTATGCGCAGTTTTTCTTCCTAAATGATTTACTTTTTTTCCGTGTCTCATGA
>ERZ1047472.634-NODE-634-length-30680-cov-5.759902_pt1 | contig 30680 bp, 26 predicted proteins | sample MGYA00383095_ERZ1047472 | MGnify/ENA primary metagenome ERZ1047472 (study PRJEB29581, sample SAMEA5548365) | metagenome | biome: marine; feature: coastal; material: water | depth 1 m | study: Short-term variability in the microbial, nano- and picoplankton dynamics... | reverse complement strand
AGTTGTTTTACCAGAACCAGAAGGTGCAGAAAATACAATGAGTTTGCCGTTGAACATATTTAGAGGACGTTGAGCAGTTGTTCTTTTATTTTTTCAAGCTCGTCTTTCATTTGTACGACGAGTTTTTGCATTGGCGCAAAGTTTGCCTTAGAGCCAATAGTATTAATTTCTCGGCCAATTTCTTGACTAATAAAACCAAGCTTTTTTCCATTTGAATCGTCAGAATTTAGGGTTTTTATAAAATACTCTAAATGATTCCTCAAACGTATTTTTTCTTCTGTAATATCTAATTTTTCAATGTAATAAATAAGCTCTTGTTCAAACCGATTTTGATCTATTTTTTCTTTTAAATCGGAAATCCCTTTATTGAGGCGACTTCGAACGTGTTCGATGCGTTCAGCATCCATATCAATGACGCTGTCTAAAAGCGCCTCAATATTGGAAATACGTTTCGAAAAATCTTTTTCGAGGGCAATACCTTCATCTTTTCGATAGTTCTGGATTCGATCTAAAACAACACCAACTTCATTCGAAATAATTGCCCATTCTTCCGAGTCAATATCTTCACGATCTGTACTTATTGCATCTGGCATACGCACGGCCATTTTGAGTAATTCTACCGAAGCTGAAGGTGATATGTCATGGAGTTGTTCCATATAGTTTTTCACCACTTCTGAGTTGATTTTGGCTGGTGCTTCCCCTTTATTAAATTCAACATACAGAGAAAAATCAACTTTACCACGCCCTAATCTCGTTCCGATAAGTTTACGAAGTTCAAGTTCTTTTGCTCGATACATTGAAGGCATTCGCATATTCAAATCTAAAGATTTGCTGTTCAGTGATTTTAATTCTAAGCGGATGGTCTTTGCGGGTAATTCTAATACAGATTTCCCATATCCAGTCATGGAGTGTATCATGCCTTATTATTAAATTTATGGCTCAAAGATACAGAAAAGCAGGCACTATTTGAATGGGCTATGCTGTTTGAAGCTTTTGATTTGAATTCTTTTGAAGAAAGGACGGATTAAGAAGTTGATAAATTTGTTTTTATGCTTGATGTAGCAACTTAATTCCAAAGGGGTTGCGCCAACAGTCGATTTTATTTCTGAAGCTGTACGCCCCAAGTTGATGGTGGTAACTCCTTTTTCTAGACCTAAGCGGATATAATCGTTAAGAATTCTTGGATAAATAGCATGTGTCTTATTAAGGGCGTAGTCAAGTCCTATAAAATGAGCATCCAGATGATTTTTGTTGCACAAGGCCGACAGAAATCCGACAATTTTTTTATCCAAAAAATAACCTTGGACAATGAAATCTTCTTTATAAGTGTTCTTTAGCTCTACATAGGTGTTTAGATCCAAAACTTGCGCGTTGAAATTTGCATTATCAATTGTATTTTGATACAATTTCTGAAGTTCGTCTTTATAAAATTCAATGTCCTTTTTTGAAAAATTACGCAGTTCTAATGGCTTGCTTTTAGTATCTGCTTTGTTGGCCTTTACACGATATTTTGATTTTAGCGCCATTTTATAATCTTCAAAAGTTGCCCAATTGGGATTCAGCGTTATCATCATGTTTGGCTCTACCTTTATGTTTGTAAACCCAAAGTGTTCAAAAGAAGTGGTGTATGTTAGTGCTGAGGTTTCAAAATCTTTTATAAAAATGGCATGCAGAGGGCGAACCGTCTTTGCAATAGCATTTAGCGCATGACCAACATGGCCAGTTATTTTTTTTCTATTGCTGTTTTCAGCAAAACTAATTCCGTGTTCTCCACTCAGAAAAACATTACCACAAAACATGATTTTTATGTGATCATTACAAAAAAATAAGGTTAATATTTTTCTAATGAAAGGAGATGCTTTAATGTTTTTTAGGATGACATCTACACTCAATTCAATAATTTGCACCAAAGCAAGTGCTTGTGGCGCACCTTCATCAGAAATACAGACATAACGCATTTGTACCTGAGCGTTAGAAGCTTCAAATCCATGAAGCAAAGGACGTGAAAAATAGACACTGTTGCCGGGGTTGATTATCTCCAAAAACTCATCGTCTAGCTCTTTTATTGATAAATGAAATGATGTCTTCAAAAAGATTATTTTTTGGTGACTAAATATACGCCAATAAAAATTAACAATGTCGCCAATCCTTTAACCAAGTCTAACTGATCGCTCCCCATAATGATAGCAAAAAGTCCAGCAAAAATAGGTTGAAGGTACAAGAATGTACTTACCGTTGTGGCTTTCAGGGTTCTTAGTGCCATAGGGTTGAGCAAATAAGTGCCAAAAGTCGCAAAAACAATCACAAATCCTATTGAGAACCAAATGTAGACAGGGAAATCCCCCCAGTCTACAACGCTGAGTTCGTTGTATCCAAATGGTAAAACCATGATAGAACCAAACAAAAACAACCATTTGATAAAATCATAAGGATGATATTTGGCGGTCAGTTTCTTTATCAAAATCAGATAATAACTATAAGATGCAGCATTGATAAAAATTAAGAAATTACCCAATAAAATATCCTCTCCATTTGATGAAGATTGGCCATACAAACTAAGCACTAAAGCCCCTGAAAGCCCTAGCCCAATGCCAAATACTTTTGACCCTGTAATGCGTTCTTTTAATATAATTACAGATAAAATAAGTACGATTATGGGCACCGTAATCATAATCACAGAGCCATTGATGGGCGTGGTGTATTGAAGTCCTTTGAAAAAGGCCAACATATTTAGAGCGACTCCAAAAAAGGCCGCAGCGATTAATTTTGGGAAATCGTTACGATCAATTTTTTTACTTGGGACAACAAATCCAAATAACCAAAACAGAACAGCAGCACACATAACTCTTAAAAGAATAAACCCAAACGGCATGATATATCCACCAACAATAACATCGTTTGCAAAAGTGAAGGTGACACCGTAAAATAATTGCACCAAAATTAGAGCTACAAGCGCAGTGGTTCGGCTATTCATGTGGAAGGGCTAGTTTTGCGGCTGCAATAGTTTTAGGGTTATTCCCTATAAAAATTTGTTGTTCTACCACCAAGACCGGACGTTTCAAAAATGTATAATGATCAAGAATGTAACGTTTGTAGTCACGTTCCTCCAGAGATTCATTTTTCAACCCCATTTCTTTGTAACGTTTTGCACGTCGACTAAACAGAGCTTCGTAACTTCCCGCCAATGTTTTTAGATGTGTCAAATCTGTTGAGGACAGAGGGTTTTCTTTGAGGTCTTGTAACTCAAAATCATCCGAAAGTTCTAATGATTTGATGATGCGCAAACATGTAGTGCAACTTTTGAGGTAATAGATTTTTTTCATGCGATTGTTTCATTACTTTTACAAAGAAAATCATTTCTTAAATAACATTTGACGTATTTAATTTAATTATGAATTGTAGTTTTGATATTGCCTTGAAAAACAGAGCAATACTGTTAAAATTTTTAACCGATTTTTCTTTAGATCAGCTTAATGAGGTACCTAAAGGATACCGAAATTCTATATACTGGAATATTGCTCATGTGGTTGTAACCCAACAATTGTTGGTATATAAACTATCTGATGTTCCAATGCTTATTGATGCTGATTTGGTAGACGCTTACAGAAAAGGCACCAAAACGGAACATGATGTTACTCAACAAGAGGTTAATCACCTGAAAACACTACTGTTTTCGACGATTGAACAAACACAAAAAGATTATAACTCAGGGACTTTTAAAACCTATAATCAGTACACGGTTTCAACAAAGAGCACGCTTACTTGTGTTGAGGAAGCCATTGAATTTAATAATTTTCATGAAGGGATTCATTTGGGCTATATATTAGCCATGAAAAATTCTATTATCTCCTAACAACTCCAATAATTTAAATAATGAAATTTAACACAAAAACCATTCACGGTGGTCAATCACCAGATAAAGCTTTCGGCTCAGTTATGCCGCCAATCTATCAAACATCTACTTATGCACAAACCACGCCAGGGGAGCATAAAGGGTACGAATATTCTCGAACGCACAACCCTACTCGCCACGCCCTAGAACAATCCTTTGCAAGTATAGAAAATGGAAACTATGGACTGGCTTTTGGTTCTGGGTTGGCTGCTATCGATGCCATTATTAAACTTTTGAACCCTGGCGATGAAGTCATTTCAACCAACGACTTGTATGGCGGTACATATCGTTTATTTACAAAAGTTTTTGAGAAATTTCAAATCAAATTTCATTTTGTTGGGATGGAGAATGCCGATAAAATTGAGCAGCACATTAATCCAAAAACAAAACTCATTTGGGTAGAAACGCCAACCAATCCAATGCTGAATATTATCGACATTAAAGCGGTCTCTAAAATATCCAAAAAGCATAATATTCTTTTGGCTGTGGACAATACTTTTGCCACACCTTATCTTCAACAACCTTTAGATTTAGGTGCTGATATTGTGATGCATTCAGCCACAAAATATCTTGGTGGTCATAGTGATGTTGTTATGGGGGCTTTGGCTGTTAAAGACAAAGACCTTGCAGAACAACTGTATTTTGTTCAAAACGCAAGCGGGGCTGTATGTGGACCACAAGATAGTTTTTTGGTGTTGCGAGGCATCAAAACACTTCATGTACGTATGCAGCGTCACTGTGAAAATGGGCGAGCAGTTGCCGAATTTTTACAGCAACACCCCAAAGTAGAACATGTATATTGGCCAGGACTACCCACTCACCCCAACCATCAAACTGCGGTAGAACAAATGCATGATTTTGGAGGAATGTTATCCTTTACAACAAAAGGAAATAATTTCGAAGAAGCTATAAAAGTTGTAGAACGACTAAAAGTGTTTACACTTGCAGAATCTTTAGGCGGTGTAGAGTCTTTGGCGGGACATCCAGCGAGCATGACTCATGCCAGTATCCCAAAAGAGGAACGAGAAAAAACAGGAGTGGTTGACTCATTAATTCGGTTGAGCGTTGGAATTGAAGATCAGCAGGACCTTATTGAAGATTTAGATCAAGCGCTAAACGGCTAATTTTTAAATAATTCGCAATATTAGCGCTTAATTTGAGGCGTTAATTACGAATTTAAAAAAATATCAATTTATTTTTTAAGATATTATATATTTGTACTATAAATAATTATAATAATGCCCTTAAAATTAAATTAAATGAAACACAAAATTGAAGGATTTTTAGATTTGGTACGCCAAAGAAACAGTCTAGAACCTGAGTTTTTGCAAGCCGTTGAAGAAGTTGCAGAAACAGTCATCCCCTACATTGTACAACACGACATTTATCATGGCAAAAATATTCTTTTGCGTATGGTAGAACCTGAACGCGCAGTTATGTTTAGAGTCAATTGGGTAGACGATTCGGGAGAAATACAAGTCAGTAGAGGTTACCGTATACAAATGAACTCGGCCATTGGCCCATACAAAGGGGGATTACGTTTTCACCCTTCGGTCAATATGAGTATTTTAAAATTTTTGGCCTTTGAACAAGTGTTTAAAAACAGCTTGACCACCCTTCCAATGGGCGGTGGGAAAGGTGGTAGTGACTTTGATCCTAAAGGGAAAAGCGACAATGAAATTATGCGTTTTTGTCACGCTTTTATGAGCGAATTATTTCGTCATATTGGACCAAATACCGACATTCCAGCAGGAGATATTGGAGTCGGAGGACGAGAAATTGGGTTTTTGTTTGGGATGTATAAAAAATTAAAAAATGAATTTACAGGCGTCCTCACAGGCAAAGGAGTAACATGGGGAGGGTCGCTTATTCGTCCTGAAGCGACAGGGTACGGAACAGTCTATTTTGCACAAAAAATGTTGCAAACTAAAGGAGATGATATAAAAGGGAAAACCGTTACGATCTCAGGATCTGGAAATGTAGCACAATTTGCCGCAGAAAAAGTCACTCAGTTAGGAGGAAAAGTCATTACACTTTCAGATTCATCTGGATACATACTAGATAAAGATGGTATTGATGAGCAGAAATTAGCTTTTGTGATGGATTTAAAAAACAACAAACGAGGGCGTATTAGCGCTTATGCTGATGCTTATCCTAACGCAAAGTTTTTCCCTAATAAAACACCTTGGAGCGAACCATGCGCAATAGCTTTACCATGTGCAACTCAAAACGAACTCAATGAAAAAGACGCCAAAATATTACTGAACAATGGGTGTATTTGTGTTAGTGAAGGTGCAAATATGCCATCGACCAAAGAGGCCATTGCTTTATTCCAAAAGGCAAAAATTCTATTTGCACCAGGAAAAGCATCTAATGCCGGTGGGGTTGCAACTTCTGGATTAGAAATGACACAAAATTCGTTACGTTACAATTGGACTCGAAAAGAAGTCGATGACAAACTTAAAGACATCATGGGTAATATTCATGACAAATGCATTAAGTACGGTAAAGATGAAAAAACAGGTTATATAGACTATGTTAAAGGAGCCAATATTGCGGGCTTTGTAAAAGTGGCCGATGCGATGCTTGCCCAAGGTGTTGTTTAAGTTCTTTTCTTACAAAGAAAAAAAAGCTTCTACATACAAGTAGAAGCTTTTTTTGTTTATGTATAATAATACCGTGTTTTGTCGTTAGATATAAATATATTTGATAAAATCTTTACACTTTTGAAGAAAGCGTTTTTTACTCTTTTACTGTTTTTTTGCTGCATCACAGCAATGCTTGGTCAACAGTTCAATACAGATGACTGGCAAGGCCATTTTTCGTACAATAATATTAAATCTATAGCGAAAGGAGATGGAAAAATTTATGCTGCCAGTGAAAATGTAATATTTACATATGATTTTTTGACGAATGAACTTGAAACTATAACAACCATTGAGGGACTTTCAGGCGAGTACATTACATCGATTCACTACAGCAACAACAGTAATCTTTTAATTATTGGCTATGGCACAGGGCTTGTGGAGGTATATAATTTAACAACAAAATCTGTTTTAAAAGTTGTGGATATTTTAAATAAAACCACCATATCTCCAGAGAATAGACGGATAAATCATTTTTATGAACACAACAATCTTGTTTATATTAGCACCAACTATGGTATATCAGTTTACAATTTAGAAGCACTAGAGTTTGGAGACACATACTACATAGGAACCAATGGCACCCAAGTACAAGTACAGCAAACGGTTGTTTTTAATAATGAACTTTATGCTGCGACCAACGCAGGATTAAAAAAGGCGGATTTAGACAACCCAAATTTAATTGACTTCCAGTTTTGGGATACACACTCTTTAGGTAATTTTTTATTAATAAATTTTGTTGAAAACAACCTCTATACAATCAAATCTGATAATAAATTGTACGAAGTTGTGGGCTCAAACTTAGTGCCGTCTTTAAATTTTTCAGAATCAGTGGTCGATTTAAAATCAAATGATGATCATTTAATAGTAGCCACAAAAGACAATGTGTACCGATACGAATCCGACCTAAGTCTTATGGATACTTTTACGGGGTCAGCACAATTTGATACGAATTTTACTACCGCACAATTCGTTGATGAAACTATATATATCGGAACAGAAGATTTTGGTATTTTAAAATCTTACGCAAATATGCCCAATGCTTATGAAGAAATCCATCCTGACGGCCCCCTTAGGAATACTCCATTTATGCTAAAATATGGATATGGTAATCTATGGGTTACTTTTGGGGATTATGATCAAAATTTTAATCCTCATCCATTAAAAAAACATGGATTTAGTTATTTTGAGGACGAAAAATGGCACAACATTACTTATGATAGTATTCAAGATGCAATCCAAAAACCAGTTCATAATCTGAATGTGGTCGCCATTAATCCTATTAATTCTAATCAAATTTTTATAAGCTCATTCCATAACGGTATATTGAATTTTCAAAAGGATAATCCTATGGAGTTTTTTGATGATACCAATAGTGCTTTACAGTCGTTATTTGTACCAAGTATTCCAAACTACAGAAGCATTCGTGTATCAGGGCTAAAGTTTGATGAACAAGGTAATCTTTGGAGTTTGACGTGTAAAAATGAAGAACCTTTAAAAAAGTACAATCCGACCACAAATCAGTGGCAAACCTATAGTTTTAGTTCACTTATTGAAGATTATCTTGCCGACGAAAATGGTTTTGGCGCGTTAATTATTGGCCCTGATGGGACCAAATGGATTGGGAGTTATCAGAATGGTGTCATTGGATTTAATGAAAACGGAAATTTACTTCGACAAATTAAAGGAGAAGGAACAGCAAACCTACCTATAAACCACATAAAAGCACTTGCCTTAGACAATAATGATGTACTTTGGATTGGGACCTATAAAGGATTACGAATTTTGTATAATACTGCTAATTTCTTTACAGAAGAAGTTATCAGCACCGAACCCATTATTATTTTAGAAGATGGATTGCCAAAAGAACTTTTGGAACTCCAATTCATCACAAAAATAATTGTTGATGGATCTAATAACAAATGGATCTCTACAGTAGATGCCGGTGTTTTTTATTTAAGTGCTGATGGTCAAAAAACGATTTATCACTTCACCAAAAATAATTCTCCATTACCTTCCAATAGCGTAACGACGATGACTCAAAATGAAAATGACGGCACCATATATTTTGGCACTTCAAGAGGATTAGTTTCTTTTAAAGCAGGGGGCTCTAGCCCTTCCGATTCTTTGGAAGATGCGTTTGTATATCCAAATCCAGTCCGTCCAGGATTTAATTTGGCCATTGATAAAGTAAAGATTAAAAACCTAAGTGAGAATGTTAATGTTAAAATTACAGATGTCACAGGGAATTTAGTCGCCGAAGCCCAGTCCAATACGAATTTGCGCTTCAAAGGATATAACTTAGAAATTGATGGCGGAACGGCCTATTGGAATGGTAAAAACTTAGCCAACAATACAGTTGCTTCTGGAGTTTATGTTGTGTTGATTTCAGATTTAGATAATTTGGAAACAAAAGTTCTAAAAATCATGCTCGTTCGCTAATGATTGTCTCTACAAAAGCAATAGTACTTTCAAAACTAAAATATAAAGACAATGATCTTATTGTTAAGTGCTATACGGAGTCCAAAGGAGTTGTCAGCTTTATTGTCAAAAATGCATTTTCCTCAAAAAAAAGTAAGCTTAAACCCGCTTATTTCCAACCTCTTTCTATGCTTGAAATTGAAGTAGATTACAAGAACAACAGAGACCTACATTACTTTAAAAATATTCGTTTACTCCACTCTTTTCGATCATTACACACAGCGATACTAAAGTCTACAGTTGTGATTTTTTTAGCCGAAATATTAAGTATGATTTTAAGAGAAGAAGAAGCTAATCCAGCACTTTTTTCATACATAGAAACCACATTTTTGTGGTTTGATACAGTAGAACATAGCAGTATTTTTCATCATAAATTTCTAATTGGGCTATCGAAATACATCGGATTTTACCCGGAAATTACCACCGATAATTTTTCTTATTTTAATTTGGAAGAAGGAAAATATCAAAGCACAAATAATGGGCGGTATTGTGTTTCTGGAGAAAAATTAATTTTGTTCAACACCATCTTGGGTACGAAATTTGATAAGTTAAAAGACAAACCAATGAACTCGATTCAAAAGCAAGAATTGTTGAATATGATATTGTTGTATTTTAAATTACATTTGCAAGGATTCAAATCTCCAAAGTCTCTTGCTATTCTGAACCAGGTATTTAATTAAATGAAACATTTTTATAGTTGTTTTTTATGTATTTTCCTTTGGAATTTATCGGCACAACAGGTTGTTGTTGTAGACGAAACAAATTCGGAACCCATTGCTGGTGTTGCGGTTTTTAATTTGGTTAAAACCAAAACAAATGTTTCAAATCTTGATGGTATAGCATCTATTGAACGTTTTCAAAGCTTCGAACGAATTTACTTCCAACATCTATCTTATCACAGAGAATCTATATTAAAATCAAAGTTAAGAGACACCATTTTTTTAAGCCCAAAGTCAACCAGTCTAAACGAAATAGTCATCTCAGCGTCAAAGTTTGAACAAAGCAAAAAAGAAGTTCCGCAAAGAATTATAAGAATAGATGCAAATGATATTCAACAAGCTATGCCCCAAACTTCCGCCGATCTATTGGCACAAAGTGGTCGTGTATTTGTTCAAAAAAGCCAGTTGGGTGGTGGAAGCCCTATGATTCGAGGATTTTCTACCAATCGAGTGCTTATTACAGTTGATGGTGTGCGGCTCAATAATGCTATTTTTAGAGGAGGAAATGTTCAGAATGTCATCTCGATTAACCCATTCAATGTTCAAACCACCGAAGTTATTTTAGGCGCAGGATCAGTAATTTATGGTAGTGATGCTATAGGCGGTGTGATGAATTTTTATACAACATCTCCTCAGTTATCGAATAGTGAATCTCCACTAGTTTCAACCAAAAGTAATTTGCGTTATTCCTCAGCCAATAGCGAAAAAACAGCTCAAATAGGATTAAACATTGGGCTGAATAAATGGGGATTTCACACCAGCATGAGTTTTTCTGATTTTGGGGATTTAAGGATGGGTAAAACAGATGTTCAAGAGTATTTAACCCCATTTTATGTAACCCACCGCAATGAACAGGATATGTTGATACCAAACCATAATCCGCGCATTCAAAAGTTTACAAATTTCAATCAATTTCATGCCGCTCAAAAAATTCTATTCAAACCCTCAGAATCATTAACCTTCGATTTTGGACTTCATTACGCGACGACTTCTGATATTCCAAGATATGATCGCTTGGTGGTTCAGAACTCTGATCAAACTTTGAAATATGCAGAATGGAATTATGGTCCACAACAATGGCTTTTAGCCAATTTTCAATTGACAAAGTTAAGCAGCAGATCTAATCTTTACGATAAAATAAAATCGACAGTTGCTTATCAGCATTTTGGTGAAAGTCGAATAAGTCGAAAATTTGATGACGTAGATCAAAAAAGAAGAACTGAAGCCGTCGAAGCACTGTCTTTCAATCTTGATTTTGAAAAAACAATTAATGACAAGACGAATTTTTTCTATGGTGCAGAATATATTTATAACAAAGTGAACTCAGAAGGAGTATCTCTCAACGTTGAAAATAATATAATAGATCGTATTGCATCTCGATATCCAGATAATGCACAATGGACAAGTTTGGCATCATATTTAAGTTTAAAATATAAGCCGTCGACTGAGCTGACTTTCCAATCTGGTATCCGATACAATATGATTTCCATCAAGGCAGATTTGACCCCAAATGCTCAATTTTATGATTTACCTTTTACAGACGCAAACTTAAACACAAGTGCTCTGACTGCTACTGCTGGGCTCACTTGGGCGCAAAGCAAAACATTGTTGTGGAAATTCAATACGACAACGGCCTTTCGCGCTCCAAATATCGATGATGTCGGCAAAGTATTTGATTCTCAACCAGGTATTGTGGTTGCGCCAAATCCAAGTTTAAGTCCAGAACATGCTTATGGTGCAGAACTAGGACTAAACCTCAATTTTGATGATTCTTTACTGTTAGACTTTTCTTATTACTATACCTATCTGGATAATGCTATGACAAGAGATGACTTTAGTATTAATGGCGTTTCAGAACTTATTTATGATGGAGAGTTAAGCACTATACAAGCCATCCAAAACACATCAAAGGCATGGATTTATGGCTTTGAAGTAGGATTACACGCACGCTTTTCTAAAGCGTTAGAGCTTACTTCGCAGCATAGTATTACTAAGGGCCGTCAAAAAAATGCGAATGATAGAAATATGCCTGTTCGTCATGTCGCCCCTGCTTTTGGGAACGCACATATTGTTTGGAAACACAATAAAATAACGCTTGATGGCTATGTAAATTATAATGCTCGTCTTTCTCATGAAGACATATCTCATGAACTCTCTAGTCACTTATTTGCCAAAGATGCTGATGGGAACCCTTATGCACCATCTTGGTTAACGTTTAATCTTAGAACGCAATATAAATTCAGCGATACAATTTCGTTTGTTGGTGCTATTGAGAATATTACTAATGAGGGGTATCGCCCTTTTGCATCTGGGATAAGCGCACCCGGTAGAAATCTGATTTTCTCGATTACCTATCAAAATTGATGTACCTCCCCAAAAAAACATACACTGTAGATGAAGCATTGGCAAAACTCCAAAGGTATTGTGCCTATCAAGACCGCTGTCATAAAGAAGTCGCTCAAAAGCTTAGAGATATGCAGATGATCCCTCAAGCAAAAGAACAAATCATCATGACGCTTATTGAAGAAAATTTTTTAAATGAAGAACGTTTTGCGATGGCTTTTGTGCGTGGGAAATTCAAAATTAAAAAATGGGGGAGACGGCGTTTAACTTCTGAACTCAAACAACGAAATATTTCAAAATACCTTGTCAAAAAGGCCTTAGCGCAAATCTCGGACGTGGAATACAAAACAACATTCGAAGCATTAGCGCATAAAAAAGCGAATTCTCTTAAAGGAGTTTCTATACTCAAAAAAAAGAAAAAACTGGCCGATTATCTCTTATACCGAGGATGGGAACCCCATTTGGTTTATGAAAAAATCAACCAGCTTTTTTGAGTTTATTACATCAAGTGTTTAGAAGAAGGCACGTAGTCCAAATAAGACATTACCTTTTGGCATGGGCACGATACCTGTTTCTATATACGAGGTGTTGAAAACATTGTTTCCTGTAAGGGTCAACTCTAGTTGGCCAACCAATAATTTTATTTGAACATCTACAACACTATAGCTTTCACTTGTAGCTCTTTCAGCAAATTTGTAAACCAAACTTTGGCTTAGGTTTTTTGTAAATTGTGTCTTTACATTAGCTGTAAGATGATGATTTAGTGAATTGATGATATACTTCGAATAGTTAGCTCTTACAGCTTTTAAATCTTCATTTAAATAAGTATATCCTAGGTTAAAGTTTTGTATATATTGTCCTATTTTAAATGGAGTAGACAATTGAACCTCTATTCCGTTAGAATTTAAACTTTTTAAATTATTGGACTGCCACTTATCTGCCTCATTTTCTTTTGTATAGTCTATTAAATTATCGGAATCTCTATTGAAAAAAGCAACAGAAGCTGTTAGGGTTTCTCCAAAATATTTTAACCCAATCTCTTCTGAAATGGCTTTTTCAGGCACCAAATTTTCATTTCCTATATCCCTACTCCCTACATAGTAAAGGTCGTTGTATGTAGGGACTCTATACGTATATCCTGCATTTGCATATAATCGGAAAGAATCGTTAATGGTATAACCCAGATCTATACCTGGGAAAGCATTAAAATCAAATTCAGAAAAGTAGTTGACCGCTACACCAGGAGTAACATCAAGTTTATCGTCTAAAAATGAAAGGCGATGTTCCAAAAAGAAATTCCCCATCCATCGGTCACGATCTCCTAATCGATTACTGCTCATAGTTACTTTAGCAACATCAACACCAAAACCAGTGACCCCAAGAGATGAAGAATAAGACGCATTGATTTGCGCACCGATTTTATTAGAAATGTGAAGGTTTCTATACACTGAAGGTTTATTCCTAATGTAGAGGTACATATCCTGGTTGCGTTTCCAATACAGTTGAGGGCTAATTTTTAAGTCTCCTCGATGCATTACAGTAGAAATACCAACCAAACTACTCTGTGTTTCTTCGTATTGTTCTTTAGCATCAATGGCATAAAATTGATTTCCACCAAACTTACGTTCTGAAAATGTAGCGATAACATCAATAGGATTTGTATTAAAGCTGCTTTTTAAAAAGTAATTGTGGTTGTCAAAATCTGTATTGTAACGATATCCATCGGAGCTATTGACCGAAGCATGCCCCATAAGATTTGTATTGCCTAAACGTTCTCCCACTGTTGCTGCTGCGTGTTGTTGGTTGTAAGAACCCAATTGAAATCCGATATTATTTTTTAAATCTCCATTTGACTTTGTAACAATATTGATTGCTCCTGTAAATGCATTTTGGCCAAAGACTCTTGCCGCAGGGCCTTTAATAATTTCAATGCGCTTGATGACTTCCAGAGGGAGTGCTATATTCAAAGTGTGATGCCCTGTTTGAGGATCCTCCACCTTGATACCGTCAATAAGTAAAAGTGTTTGGTCAAAGCTTCCACCACGAATGTATAAATCCGATTGCATACCGTAGATCCCTTGACGACGAATGTCTATTCCCGCTTCTTGTTGTAGTAGTTCTGCCAAATTTGTGGCTGAACTTTGTTCAATAGCTTCTGAACTAATGATACTAATTGTTCGTGAATTTTCTTTGAAAGGCAAATCAATTCTTGTGGACTCAATATTAACTGAGTCTAAGGATTGGACTTGTTGTGCAACACTAAATTGTGCTGTAAAAACCCCAATAAGCACTACTATTTTAAATCTTATTTTCATTTTAAGTTTTTTTTAAGTAGGTTTAAAATAAGCCCCAAAGGTATATAAATCCATAAACCACGCATCATAAAATTGGGGAAATAATGTTAAAACTTTACTTTCATAACACCATTTTATATTAAAATAAATTACAATTTCTATTTTAAAAAAAAGCAGAAATACACTACCTTTCAATCGTGTTTGCACTAGTCGATTGTAACAATTTTTATGCCTCTTGTGAACGGGTTTTTAATCCGATTTTACAAGGCAAACCGGTTGCTATTTTATCTAACAATGACGGTTGCGTTATTGCGCGTAGTGATGAAGCCAAAAACTTGGGGCTTCCCATGGGCGCGCCTGCATTTAAATACAAATCATTTTTTAGGGCCAATAAAGTGCATGTTTTTTCTTCTAATTATCCTTTGTATGGCGATATGAGCAGTCGTGTCATGAAGATTTTAGAACAATTCACCCCAGACGTTGAGGTTTATAGTATTGATGAGGCATTTTTGCAATTCAAGGGGTTCGAACATTATAAGCTTGAGGCCTATGGCCATGATATCCGTAATCGTGTTTTGAAGTGGACAGGAATTCCGACTTGTGTAGGCATTGCTCCAACAAAAGCACTTTGTAAAATTGCCAATAAAATTGCTCGAAAGTTTCCTAAAGAAACAGGAGGGGTCTATGTTATTGATACTGAAGAAAAACGTATCAAAGCACTCAAATGGACTTCCATAGACAACGTTTGGGGTATTGGCCACGCACTCCACAAAAGATTGGCACAAAAACAAATTAAAACAGCCTATGATTTTGTTCAGCTTCCAGACCTTTGGGTACGCAAAACATTCTCTATTACCGAATGGAAGTTAAAAAAAGATTTAGAAGGGATTTCTAAAATAGATATGGATCAAGTCAAAAACAAACGCGCCATTGCTACTACAAGAAGTTTTGAGACCACGCTGACTGATTTAGGCGATTTAAAGGAACGTATTTCTACATTTGCCAGCAGTTGCGCAGAGAAACTCCGGCGTCAAAATTCCAGCTGTCATATGCTTGTTGTGTTTTTACGCAGCGATCGTTTTAAAACAAATACAGAGCAATACCGTGCCAGTACAATGGTCAGTATTCCTTTTCCTACAGATTCTAGTCTGGTGCTCAGCTCAAGTGCTGTTCGTGCCATAAGCTCTATCTATAAAAAAGGAATTCATTACAAAAAAGCAGGAGTCATTCTTACAGGCATTGTGCCGACACATAATCATCAATTACAAATGTTTGCACATGAAGATGCGCGCCACAAACCTTTGATGCATGCCATTGATCGAGTGAATAAGAAATACAATGCCCCAAAACTCAAATTAGCCAATCAAGATTTAACCCGTACGTGGAAAATGCGTCAAGAACATTTATCGCCACAGTACACCACCAATTTAAAAGATATAATTACAGTTCAATGTCAAAAAAAACCAGCCAAGCGTTAACTTTTTTTATTCCAAAACCTCCAGAAAATGATCGAGGGGTTATTTATTTTGATACCGGAATCTCGGCAGGATTTCCCTCTCCAGCCGACGATTTTAAGCAAGAACGACTATCGTTAGATTCGGAATTAATCAAGAACAAAGAAGCAACATTTTTTGCGCGAGTAAGTGGTCAATCCATGATTGATGCGGGGTTAAATGATAACGATTTGTTGGTGATAGACCGAAGTCTTACACCAGAACACAACAGGATTGCTGTTTGTTTTTTAGATGGTGAATTCACGGTGAAAAGATTAAAAGTTGACAATGGAGAGGTTTGGCTACAACCTGAAAATAAAAACTATAAACCGATTCAAATTACATCTGAAAACGACTTTGTGATATGGGGGATTGTCACCAATGTAATTAAAAAAGTATAGCTTAAATCTGTTTGCGCAGTCGGGCTACAGGAAAATCCAATTGCTCTCTGTACTTTGCTACAGTTCTTCGTGCAATGGGATACCCTTTTTCTTTAAGTATTTTCGCAAGTTTTTCGTCGGTCAAAGGTTTTTTCTTGTCTTCTTCGGCAATAACAGTTTTTAAAATACTTTTGATTTCTCGAGTTGATACTTCTTCCCCCTGATCGTTGGTCATGGATTCACTAAAAAACTCTTTAATCAGTTTGGTTCCGTAGGGGGTGTCTACATATTTACTGTTGGCAACTCTAGAAATTGTCGAGACATCCATTTCGACCTCATCGGCAATATCCTTTAAAATCATAGGGCGAAGTTGTTCTTCATCGCCAGACAAAAAGTATGCTTTTTGGTAATGCATAATGGCGCTCATGGTAAGTAGTAGTGTTTGTTGCCGTTGGCGTATGGCATCAATAAACCATTTGGCGGCATCAAGTTTTTGTTTGATGAACAGAACAGCTTCTTTTTGTGCTTTAGATTTTTCTTTTGAAGCTTTATAGCCAAGTAACATTTCATTGTAGGATTTTGAAACGTGTAGTTCTGGCGCATTACGGCCATTCAATGTGAGCTCCAATTCGCCATCTACAATTTTAATCGTAAAATCAGGAACAACATGTTCCGTAGAGCGTAAATTGTTGGAAAAAGAACTGCCAGGTTTTGGGTTCAATCGCTCTATTTCTAAAATGGCGTCTTTAAGCTGAAGCTCTGAAATATTAAATTTTTTGAGAAGTTTTTGGTAGTGTTTTTTTGAGAATTGCTCAAAAGCATTTTCAATGATTTTGATAGCGTATTCTGTATGTTGAGTTTGTGTTTTTCTTTGTAGTTGAATAAGCAGACATTCTTGTAAATCTCTAGCACCAACACCAGGAGGGTCCAGCTGTTGAACAACTTTTAATACTTTTTCAATCGTTTGAATATCGGTGTAAACATTTTGTGTAAAAGCCAAATCATCTGTCAAATCTAAAAGTGGCCTTCGGATATAACCACTGTCGTCGATACTGCCAATAAGAAATTTGGCAATTTCATAGTTTTGATCCTCCAATCGAAAGGTGTTGAGTTGATCAATCAAAATTTGTGTAAACGATGTGCCTGAAGCATAGGGGATTGTTTTCGAATCATCATCTGCACTATAGTTATTGGCGTGGAGTCGGTATGCAGGAATTTCGTCATCACTGAGGTAATCATCTACATTGATGTCTTCTGCATTAATCTGTTCATTGTCTCCTAAATCATGATCTGAATAAGCATCTTCAAAACCATCATTTTCATTGTCTTTACCATGCTCTAAAGCTGGATTTTCTTCGAGTTCTTGTTTTAATCGCTGTTCAAATGCTTGTGTGGGCAGCTGAATAAGTTTCATCAACTGAATCTGCTGTGGAGACAGTTTTTGAGAAAGTTTAAATTGTAAGTACTGCTTTAGCATTGCTTATTTGGGTTTGTATAAAATTAAAAAAAACTATTGATATTGTTGAGTTCTAGTTTTGATTAATTACTCGACTGTTGCTTTTTGCAGTTAAAATTCGGCATTTTGTGGCGTTCTAGGGTAAGGAATGACGTCTCTAATGTTACTCATCCCTGTGGCAAACATCACCAATCGTTCAAATCCAAGTCCAAATCCAGAATGCACAGCTGTCCCATAAGTTCTGAGGTCTAAGTACCACCACAGTTCTTCTTCTGGGATATCAAGTGCTGCCATTTTTTCTTTGAGGACTTCGAGGCGTTCTTCACGCTGAGATCCGCCTACAATTTCTCCAATTCCAGGAAAAAGGATATCCATCGCTCGCACTGTTTTTCCATCCTCGTTCAAACGCATATAGAATGCTTTAATATTGGCGGGGTAGTCAAATAAAATAACGGGACACTTAAAATGTTTTTCAACTAAAAAGCGTTCGTGTTCACTTTGTAAATCTGCGCCCCATTCATTGATTGGGTATTTGAATTTTTTCTTTTTATTGGGTTTGCTATTTCTTAAAATATCAATCGCTTCAGAATAACTTACCCGTTTAAAATTATTCTCTAAAACAAATTCTAATTTTTCTGTTAAGCGCATACTGCTACGCTCATTTTGTGGTTTAGATTTTTCCTCTTGTTCTAAGCGTTGCTCTAGAAAAGCGAGATCTTTTGCATTATTTTTTAATACATAGCTGATGACGTATTTTAAAAAATCTTCTGCAAGATCCATATTGCCTTCCAAATCCATAAACGCGACTTCGGGTTCTATCATCCAAAATTCGGCAAGGTGTCTGGAGGTATTGGAGTTTTCGGCTCTAAATGTTGGGCCAAAAGTGTAGACCTTTCCTAGCGCCATAGCGTAGGTTTCGGCTTCTAGCTGTCCAGAAACGGTTAGGTTTGTTTCTTTTCCAAAGAAATCTTTGGAATAATCTACTTTGCCATCATCTGTAAGTGGTGGATTTTTTGGATCTAAAGTGGTAACACGAAACATTTCACCTGCACCTTCAGCATCGCTTCCTGTGATGATGGGCGCATGCATATAATTAAAGCCATTTTTATGAAAATAATCATGAACAGCAAACGAAAGAGATGAGCGCAAACGCATGACAGCGCCAAAAGTATTGGTACGCACTCTAAGGTGCGCTTGTTCTCTCAAAAATTCTAATGAATGGCGTTTTGGTTGTAAAATGGTTTTGGACACAAGCTCGGGGTCGGCATCCCCTAAAATTTCGATACTTGAGACTTGAATTTCCACATCTTGTCCTTTACCTTGACTTTCGACCAAATTGCCTTTTATGTGCACCGCAGCACCTGTGGTGATGCGATTTAGAAGTACTTCTTCCATAGATTCAAAATCGACAACACATTGAATATTGTGTAGTGTAGATCCGTCATTAAGGGCAATAAAGCGATTCGCTCTAAATGATTTTACCCATCCTTTAACCTCAACATCGATATGTTTTATCTCTTGTGCAAAAAGTTCTGCTACTGTACTCTTGATCATGTATCCCTAAAATTAGCTACAAATATAAAACTTTAGAAACAAAGAAGAAGGATATTTATTCTTCTTCAGCATCCTTGATCTCGGGGATGATATTTAGCGGTGGTTCTTTCAAAACTTGTTTGTTTGCAATACTGCGTTCCAAAGACAGAAGCAATACAGGCAAAAGTAATAAATTGGCCATCATTGCGAGCAATAAAGTCCCTGAGATGAGCGCTCCTAAAGCGACTGTTCCACCAAAGTTAGAAGTAATGAATACTGAAAAACCAAAGAATAAAACAATGGAAGTATAGAACATACTTACCCCTGTTTCTCGCAGTGCAGCAAAAATAGATTTCTTTATGCGCCAGTGGTTTGCAAGTAATTCTTGACGATATTTCGCCAAAAAGTGAATGGTGTCATCTACGGATATTCCAAAGGCAATGCTAAACACCAATATTGTCGAAGGTTTTATAGGAACTCCTAAATAACCCATCATTCCAGCAGTAACCAAAAGCGGTAGAAGATTAGGGATTAAAGAAATGATGATCATTCGGAATGACCTAAACATGTAAGCCATAAACAATGAGATTAGGACAATAGCAAGTGCCAGAGATAAAATTAAATTGCGAATGAGAAAACGAGTTCCTTTTTGAAACAGAAACGCTTTTCCAGTCAGTGTTACATCGTAGCGATCTTCTGGAAATATTTTTTCAATTTTTTCTTTTAAGCGTTCCTCAATGCGCTCCATTTTATCAATTTCAGCGTTTTTCATAAATGTGGTAATACGTGCATATTGCCCTGTCGAATCCACATAATTTTTTAACAAACTCACATCATTTGTTGTGTTTTTTGCATAAGACAAAATGAAGCTGTTTTCTTGTGCTGTAGGCAATTGGTAGTATTTTGGGTTTCCGTTATAAAACGCTTGTTTAGCATATTTGACAAGGCCAACAATAGAAAGTGGTTTTGAAAGTTCGGGGATTTCTACAATAAGCTCTTCTAGCTCATTCATACGTTTTAAAGTAGATCTTTTCAAAACCCCTTTTTTGCGCTTGGTATCGATGAGAATCTCTAAAGGCATTACTCCGTTGAATTCTTGTTCGTAAAACTCAATATCTCCGAAAAACTCGGCGCTTTTCGGCATATCTTCCAAAAGACTGCCAGAAGTTTTTATTTGATAAATTCCGATAATACTCGTGGCTAAAAGAATGATTGAAATGGAGTAAATGGCTATATTTTTGTGTTTAACGGTTTGCTCTATCCAATCGCCCAATCGATTGATCCAGCGTTTATTCAGGTGCTCCAAGTGCTTTTCTTTGGGCATAGGCATGAAGCTGTAAATAATTGGAATAATGAGCAAACAAAGAATAAAAATAGCCATGATACTCAGCGAGGCCACAGTACCAAATTCTATGAGGAGTTTACTTTGTGTAATCACGAAGGTTGCAAAACCAGAAGCCGTTGTTGTGTTGGTCATTAGGGTGGCATTACCGACCTTGGTAATTACACGTTGGAGTGATTTTGCTTTATTCCCATGCTTGTTGACCTCGTGCTGGTATTTATTAATTAAGAAAATACAGTTTGGAACACCTATGACAATAATCAGCGGAGGAATGAGTGCTGTTAGTACAGTAATTTCATATTCGAGAAGCCCCAAAATACCAAAGGTCCACATTACGCCAATCACCACTACAAACATAGAGATGAATGTTGCACGATAAGAACGAAAAAACAAATAAAATATAAGCGAGGTAATGAGTATAGCGGCTAAAATAAATATCTCTATTTCGTCAATGATATTTTGAGAATTCAATGTACGGACATAGGGCATTCCAGATGCTCTTACATTTAAATTTGTGTGGCGTTCAAAGGCTTCAATTTTAGGAATCAATTCGTCCATAATAAACTCCTTTCTTACAGAAGTATTGACAATTGATTTTTTTAAATAAATAATGGCCCGAATCGCTTTCGATTCTTTATTGTAGAGGACATCGTCATAAAACGGAAAATCTAAAGATAATGAACGTTGCAATTGTTCTACCTCTTCATTTGTTTGAATAGAATCGTTGATGATAGGTTCAAAATCAAACTGTTGTTTTTTCTCGTTTTTAATTAATTTTTTTAAATCTTGAAGCGTTATGACGGCTTCAATATTTTCGTTGTCACTAAATGATTTGCTGAAACGATTCCAAGCGTTTAATTTTTCTACAGTAAGAAGTGTGCTGTCTTTTACTCCTATGACAATGATATTGCCCTCTTCGCCAAAAACATCCAAAAAAGTGTTGTATTCTAGGTTTGTTGGGTGTCGATCAGGGAGCAAGTTGGCTTCAGTATAAGTAAAACGCATTTTATTCCATTGCGACACCATAAGGCCTGTTCCAATACCAATCAATATAAGAATAAGGATGCGATTACGAAGAATAAGACGGGCTACAGCTTCCCAAAAGCCTGAAGAAAATACTTTAAACATACTTGATTATGAAGTCGTCAAAGGTATACAAAACCATTGGATTTGTGAGCATAATTTTTAGGGGGCTTTCTAAAAGAAAAGTTAAATTTATTTAGAGAATTGCAGAGGGTTATACGGTCAAAATTTCTTTTTCTTTTGCGTTAAAAAGTGTATCGGCTTTGACAATGTAAGCGTCTGTCATCTCTTGAATATCAGTTTCGGTATTTTTCTTAAGATCTTCAGAAATATCACTTAGCTTTTTGAGTTCATTATTGCCATCTTTTCGCGCTCCTCGGATGGATATTTTTGCATCTTCAGCTTCAGATTTTGCTTGTTTCGCAAGTTCTCGGCGACGTTCTTCTGTTAGTGGTGGAACATTGATGATGATACTCTCACCATTATTCATTGGATTGAACCCTAAGTTGGCGACCATAATGGCATGTTCTATATCTTGTAACATGCTTTTTTCCCATGGTTGAACCGTAATTGTTCGACCATCTGGGGTGTTTACATTTGCAACTTGAGCCAAAGGGGTTTGTGTTCCATAATAATCAACAGTGACGCTGCCCAACATAGAGGGGCTTGCTTTTCCTGCACGAATGTTTACAAACTGTTTTTCAAGGTGCTTTAGGGCTTTATCCATAGCTTCCTTCGCACTGTCCAATATGAATTCAATTTCTTCGTTCATTTTTTTTCAATTAACTTACTGTAGTTCCAATTTGTTCTCCAGAAACAATTTTCATTAAATTTCCTTTTTTATTCATATCAAAAACAATGATAGGCAATTCATTTTCTTGACTTAGGGTGAATGCTGTAGTATCCATGACTTTTAGCCCTTTGCTGAGAACATCATCGAAACTGATGGTGCTAAATTTACTTGCTGATGCATCTTTTTCGGGGTCAGCAGAATAGATTCCATCTACTCTAGTTCCTTTTAGGATCACATCGGCTTCTATTTCAATAGCCCTCAGAACAGCTGCAGAATCTGTTGTAAAGTATGGATTACCTGTTCCGCCACCAAAGATTACTACTCGTCCTTTTTCCAAATGACGCATGGCCTTTCGGCGAATAAATGGCTCTGCAACTTCATTAATTTTGATTGCAGATTGTAATCGGGTAGGGATTTCTTCATTTTCTAAGGCACTCTGTAAAGCCAATCCATTGATGACTGTGGCCAACATCCCCATATGATCGCCTTGAACGCGATCCATACCGTTGCTGGCTCCTGCTACTCCTCTAAAAATATTTCCACCGCCAATAACAATAGCAACTTCGATACCTTTATCTACAATGTCTTTGATATCTTTTGCGTATTCGGAAAGGCGTTGTGGGTCTATTCCGTACTGTCGATTGCCCATGAGTGCTTCGCCAGAGAGTTTGAGTAAGATGCGTTTATAAGCCATAATTGTTTTGATCGTTGCACAAATATAAGCAATATCTTAAAATTTTTTGAAGACTTGGTGTGTGCAAAAGGTTTTTTAGTGTTTAAAAAAACCCTGTGTCCGTTAGGCACAGGGTTTAATTTAATAGTTGTAATTCTTGGTTTGTATTAACCTAGCGTTACTCTTTTGAATCCAGTTACTTCAACCTCACCATAAGAAGCGACATATTTTGCAACAGTGCTTTTATCATCTTTAATGAAGTCTTGGTCTAACAAACATTGCTCTTTGTCGAGTGTAGTGTTATCAGATATAAATCGGTCCATTTTACCGGGTAAAATTTTATCCCAAATTTGCTCTGGTTTTCCTTCTGCTTTTAGTTGTGCTTTTGCATCGTCTTCTGCTTGAGCCAAAACTTCGGGGGTCAATTGAGCCATTGAAATGTATTTTGGAACATTCTTTAATGTTTTGCCCAATCGTTCAAGTTCGATATTGTCTTTTTCAATGACCGCAATACGCGCTTCAGTTTCAGAAGCAACAAAAGCGGGATCAAAATCTTTGTATGACAATGAAGTTGCCCCCATTGATGCTATTTGCATCGCAAGATCTTTGGCAAGTGTTGCGGCATTTTCAACGTTTGCAGAGAGTCCTACAAGGGCTGCAATTTTGTTGATATGCACATAAACACCTACATATGGAGCTTTTACTTTTTCAAAGGATTTCAAATCAAGTTTTTCGCCAATAACACCTGTTTGTTCAATAAGTTTTTCTGCTACATTCATTCCTCCAAAATCTGCAGCTAAAAAGGTGTCTTTAGAGTCGTGCTCAAGGGCAATTTCTGCCAATTGATTTGCTAAAGCAAGGAAGTTTTCATTTTTTCCAACGAAGTCGGTTTCACATCCTAAAACAATTGCTACCCCAGAGGTGTTGTCGCTGTTTACTTTTGCAACTGCCGCTCCTTCTGTGGAGTCACGGTCTGCTCTTTTTGCAGCAACTTTTTGTCCCTTCTTGCGAAGAATATCAATAGCATTATCAAAATCCCCTTCAGCTTCTACGAGGGCCTTTTTACAGTCCATCATTCCTGCACCAGTAGCCTGTCTTAGTTTATTTACTTCAGCAGCTGTAATCTTTGTCATGATTTTTAGTTTTAAAAAAAGCCGAAAAATTATTCAATAGAAGAACTTTACGACTTTGTTGTTTTTTATTTATTTAAAAAAATTATTCTTCTTCTTGAGTTGCAGTTTCAACAGTAGGAACTTCGGCTTTTGGTGCAGCTTCTTGAGCTTTACTTTCATTAGCTTTTCCTTCCTTTTCTGCTTTTCTGTTTGCAAGTCCTTCAGCAATCCCTTCTGTTACGGTTGTCAATATTTTGTTGATTGACTTGGATGCATCGTCATTTGATGGAATAACGAAATCGACTTGTCTTGGATCAGAGTTGGTGTCAACCATTGCAAAAATTGGAATATTTAATTTTTGAGCTTCTTTGATTGCGATGTGCTCTCTTTTGATATCTACAACAAACAGTGCTCCTGGAAGACGAGTCATATCAGAGATAGAACCTAAGTTTTTCTCTAGTTTTGCTCTTAAACGATCAACCTGAAGACGTTCTTTCTTAGAAAGTGTGTTAAATGTTCCGTCTTTTTTCATGCGATCGATTGATGCCATTTTCTTAACCGCCTTACGGATGGTTACGAAATTGGTAAGCATACCCCCTGGCCAACGCTCAGTGATGTAGGGCATATTGACGTTTGCTGCTTTTTCGGCAACAATATCTTTGGCTTGTTTTTTTGTAGCTACGAAAAGAATTTTTCGTCCTGAAGCTGCAATTTTTGCAAGAGCTTTCGTCGCTTCTTCTAATTTTGCAGCTGTTTTGTAGAGGTTAATGATGTGGATACCATTGCGCTCCATGTAAATGAATGGGGCCATGTTTGGGTCCCATTTTCTTGTGAGGTGTCCGAAGTGTACACCATTGTCTAATAAGTCTTTGACTTCTACTTGTGCCATTTTTGTGTTAGTTTACGTTCTGTTGAATTAGCAATGTACAAGTGGCTAAAACTAGGCCTTATACATTTAGATGCTAAACTAAATCCTGACAGTTGGCCTGTCATGGACAACAATAACTGGTTTATAAAATATATATTAACGCTTAGAGAATTGAAATTTCTTACGCGCTTTTTTCTGTCCAAATTTCTTACGTTCAACCATTCTAGGGTCTCTTGTAAGTAATCCTTCTGGTTTCAAAATACTTCTGTTTTCTTCGTTCAACTCGCACATAGCACGAGATAAAGCAAGGCGAACAGCTTCAGCCTGTCCTGTAGAACCACCTCCGTATACATTTACTTTAATATCGAAGTTTCCTTCATTATCTGTAAGTGCTAATGGTTGATTTACCTTGTATTGAAGTGTAGCCGTTGGGAAATAGTCTTTTATGTCTTTACTATTTACAGTAATGTTTCCTTTTCCTTTAGAAACGTAAACACGTGCTACAGCAGTCTTTCTTCGACCAATTTTGTGAATAACTTCCATTAGTTAACTTCGTTTAAATTAATAGTTTTTGGTTGTTGCGCTTCGTGTTTGTGCGCAGCACCTACAACAACATCGAGGTTGCGAAACAATACCGCACCCAATTTGTTTTTGGGCAACATCCCTTTTACGGATTTTTCAACTAAGCGTGCAGGGTCTTTAGCAAACATTTCTGTTGCAGTTAAAGAACGCTGACCACCAGGATATCCTGTGTGGCGGATATAAGACTTATCGTTCCACTTATTTCCTGTTAAGTTGATTTTTTCAGAATTGATTACAATAACATTATCACCACAATCGACATGAGGTGTAAAGTTTGGCTTGTGCTTTCCTCTTAATAGAATAGCAACTTTTGAAGCCAAACGTCCAAGCGTTTGTCCTTCTGCATCAACGAGAACCCACTGCTTGTCGCTAGTGGCCTTATTCGCTGAAATTGTTTTATAACTTAGGGTATCCACGTTAAAATATTTTTCAAATTATACATTCCTCCTAAAAAAAGAGTTTGCAAATCTACAATTATAAATTGTTATTAACAAAATCTTGTTGTGCTTATTTTTTCACAACAATATTTGTTCAATTTTTTTATACTGAGTTTATCTGTATACGTGTTAAACTTTTCTAAATTAACAATAAATATAGCCAACAGCATTGTACATTTAGCTGCTGAATAAATGCACCATAACCTACTTAATAACCTATGAAAAATTCATTTTTAACATACTTGACATTATTTGTTGTATGCTTATCGCTGGAGTTATTTGCTCAAATCACCCCTCCAAAACAATATTTTACAGTAGAAATTAGTCCAGAAAATGCACCAAAAGTTGATGGATTTCTTGATGATTCAATTTGGGACAAAGTAGAATGGGGCACAGACTTCATTGAAATTGATCCCGACGAAAACACACCTCCTACTGAGCAGACTAAGTTTAAAATTGTATACGATCAAAAGCATTTGTACATTGCTCTTTTGGCTCTGGACTCAGTTCCAGAGACCATTACCGATCGACTTTCTAGACGTGATGGTTTTGAAGGTGATAGAATAAATGTGCTTATAGACAGTTATCATGATCTACGAACAGCGTTTCTTTTTACGGTAACAGCAGCAGGTGTTAGAGGCGATGAACTTGCCACAGATAATGGGAATAATATTGATGACAGTTGGAATCCAATTTGGAGCACCAAAGCTCAAATTATTCCAGAAGGCTGGTCTGCCGAGATGAAAATTCCATTAAGCCAATTACGTTTTGGAAATGCCCAAGAACAAGTGTGGGGTTTAAATATCATACGTAATCTGTTTAGAGAAAATGAATTATCGGCTTGGGATCGGATACCAGTTGAAGCCGCAGGATGGGTAAGTGAAGCTGGTGAGCTTCGAGGAATAAAAAATGTAAAACCCCAAAAGCAAATAGAAATCCAACCCTTCAAAGTATCACAAATGGAAACCTATCAAGCTGAAACCGGAAATCCTTATCGAGATGGGCGAGAGTATAAAATCAATGCTGGGCTTGATGCCAAAATAGGGGTGACCAACGATCTTACTTTGGATGTGACCGTTAATCCAGATTTTGGCCAAGTGGAAGCCGACCCTGCTGTTATTGCATTGGATGGTTTCGAAGTTTTTTACAGAGAACAACGCCCATTTTTTGTAGAAAACAAAAACATTTTTGATTATCGCTTTGCAGGGAATAGAGACAATTTATTTTTTTCTAGAAGAATAGGCAGAAGTCCACAAGTTTATCCATCAACGCCTTCAGGATCGCATACAAAACGTCCACAAAACACAACCATTTTAGGTGCAGCAAAATTTAGTGGCAAAACAAAAAATGGGTGGTCTATTGGTGTTTTAGAAAGTATGACCGCCAAAGAACATGTCGAAATTAATACAAATGGAGTTATTTCTGAGGCAGAAGCAGAACCTTTTACAAACTATTTTGTCGGAAGAGTACAAAAGGATTTGAATGAAAGGAATACATTTGTCGGTGGAATGTTTACCGCCACAAATCGTGCAATTACGGAACCCACTTCTGGACTCAGGGAATCCGCCTATACAGGCGGCATTGACTTTGAGCACCAATGGAAAAACCGTGCCTATTATGTGCGAACAAATTTTGTTATGAGCCATGTTAAAGGCAGTCCAGAGGCCATACAATCCACACAAGAAAACATCACACACCTATTTAATAGAGTAGATGCATCACATCTAGATGTAGACCCAAACCGTACTTCGCTCACTGGAACAGGAGGGCTTTTTGAAATTGGAAAGAATGGCGGCAAAAACTGGAATTACAATACAGGATTTAAATGGACTTCACCAGAACTTGAACTTAACGACATTGGTTTTTTGCGCCGAGCAGACCAAAAGTTTCAATTTTTTAATGTGAGATACAATATAGCAAAACCTGTGTCTGTATTTAGAAATATTTTTTTAAGATTTAATCAATTTACATCTTATGATTTTGAAGGGAATCACAACAGAACGCAATTTGATTTTAGATCAAGATTTAACTTCTTAAACAATTGGGGGGTGAGCATAGGATTAACCCATAAACCAAAAATTTATATCAACAGCGCATTGCGTGGTGGTCCGCGGTGGCGTTTCTCCGAAGAAAACTTTAAATTTATATTCATCAATTCTGATGATCGAAAAAAACTTACCGCAAGGTTGGGAGTTATTCATTCCCAAGCAAAAGAAGATAATTTTTCGTTCACTAAGTTTGAAGCAGGCCTAAACTATCAACCATTTAATGCCTTAAACATTTCGTTTTCTCCAGAATTTGAATTAAACCCTAATAAAACTCAATACGTAACTCAGCTAGATTACAACGATACAAAGCGCTATCTATTAGGAGCGATTGATAATCAAACGTTGAGTGCTTCATTTCGTATCAACTATACGATCAATCCAAATCTTACCATTCAATATTATGCTCAGCCATTTATTTCTAGAGGAAGGTATAAAGACTTTAAGTACGTGACCAATGCGACTGCCGATCGCTTAGAGGATCGATTTTATGCTTACAATGCATCGCAAATTGACTTAAATAATGGTGTTTTCCATGTCGATGAAGATGAAGATGGGCTTTATGACTATAGTTTTGAAAACCCCGACTTTTCTTATGTTCAGTTCAATTCCAATCTAGTTTTACGTTGGGAGTACATCCCTGGCTCAGAGTTGTTTTTAGTATGGTCTCAGGGCACAAGAGCAAATATTTCTGCTACTGAAGCTCTTGTGGATGGATTTCAAGCAGGAATTTTGGACCAACAGCCGCAAAATATATTTTTGATTAAAGCAACCTACAGATTTATCCTGTGATAATATTTTAAGCACTCGTTGATCTGATTTCTTTTTCTTAAATATATTGATTTAGATGTAATTATGGGTTATCTTTGCAGCGCAAATCTGAAGTATTCTTCTCATATGACCCATCAAGCTGTCCCATCCGCAAGTCTTGCAAATCGCTTTAAGGATTTTAAAGCTGTTACCAAAATGGGGTTATCTCTGAGTGTTGTATTTTCATCAGTTGCTGGGTATTTATTGGCAGCAGATGAAGTTCGCTTTTCAGTTTTGGCTCTTCTTGCTTTAGGAGGGTATTGCATGGTTGGTGCATCAAATGTTTTTAATCAAATTATAGAACGTGATTTGGATGCGCTTATGATTCGCACCCAAAATAGACCTATCCCAGCAGGTAGAATTTCTGTAACAAACGCATTCATTTTAGGGCTTATGCTCACGATTTTGGGGTTATCTGTGTTGTATTGCATTAATCCGAGGACAGCAATGTTTGCTGCGATTTCAATTTTTCTTTACACAAGTGTTTATACGCCATTAAAACTCAAAACGCCCCTTTCTGTTTTTGCAGGAGCTATTCCAGGAGCTATTCCTTTTATGCTAGGTTGGGTGGCATATACAGGTAAATTTGGCCTTGAACCGGGTACACTTTTTATGATGCAATTCTTTTGGCAATTTCCTCATTTTTGGGCCATAGCATGGTTTTTGGACAGCGACTACAAAAAAGCAGGATTCCTAATGCTGCCAACTGGTGCAAAGGACAAAGGAACTGTTTTACAAATTATTATATACATCGCATGGACTGTTTTGATTTCTCTTGTTCCGGCCTTTGGCTTCACAGGAAGTTTAAATCTTTCCATTTTAGGCGCAGTACTTATCGGACTTATTGGAGCGGCTTTTTTGTATTATGGATTCAAACTTTTTAAAGAGCAAACAGATAAATCTGCTCGTAAACTAATGTTTGTGAGTATCTTGTACATCACTAGTTTACAGCTCATTTACGTTTTAGATAAATTTATTTAGGTATTATGGATTTAACACAAGGAACACAAAAGGAGAAAGATATAAGAGCAAAAAAAATGATGCTTTGGTTTGGTAGTGTATCGTTGGTGATGTCATTTGGAGGCCTAACAAGCGCCTTCATAGTAAGTAGTACACGAGAAGATTGGCTCATAAATTTTGAATTACCACAATCATTCACAGCCAGTACTATCATTATTGTAATGAGCAGTATTATTCTTTATTTTTCAAAAAAAGCACTCTTAAAAAACCAAAATCAGTTGAGTATTTCTCTTCTGATGGGGGCCTTTATTTTGGGATTAGCTTTTATTTACACACAGTTTTCTGGATTTAACGAAATCATTCAATCTGGATATAATTTTACAGGCCCAACAAGCAACATCACGATGTCTTACATCTATATTATTGCAGTGGTACATATCTTACATGTTGTTGTGGGGTTAATTTGTCTTATCGTCGTTACGATTAATCATCTGAAGAAGAAATATTCGCCTACAAGCAAACTAGGATTCGATTTAGCTTCAACTTTTTGGCATTTTGTTGATGTTTTATGGCTGTATCTCTTTTTCTTTTTATATTTCTTTAACTAAATAAATTGATTATTTTTGCACAACTCAAAAACAATATTTCAACTATGGATTCTACAGTAGTTAGCACAGGAACAGAAGGAAAAACTTGGGGCGGAGGCAATCAGCCACTAAAAGCAAGTTATGGTAAAATGATGATGTGGTTTTTCATTGTTTCAGATGCTTTAACATTTTCCGGCTTTTTGGCCGCCTAC